>ERZ856578.131-NODE-131-length-139370-cov-18.742083_pt1 | contig 139370 bp, 130 predicted proteins | sample MGYA00514384_ERZ856578 | MGnify/ENA primary metagenome ERZ856578 (study PRJEB29103, sample SAMN06111958) | human gut metagenome | biome: human gut; feature: ankylosing spondylitis patient; material: healthy_person | host: Homo sapiens | place: China:Hangzhou... | reverse complement strand
ATTAATACTACCTTTGCTATCGCATAAGACCGTTAAGGTCTTAGTATTTTGTCGTTATCCCGTCCGGCTTGTGAAAGCTGGACGGGATTTTTTAGGCACTATCCATAAGTAGATGTCGTTCCATCCCTTCTGTTAACGACAAGACCGATATGTGGCATCAATATCAGACCGCAACCATGTGTATCTCCAAGCACACTTTTATCCATACTCATTACAAATGATATAGGAGAAACTACTAAACTGGCCTTTTCTATTTGGTCTTCTATACACTTTAGTCTCATATACGGGATATTGTATAAACTCTCGAATCCAGCATCCGTTCCATCGCCAAAATATATTTCCCCGACCAGATTATTACTCGCATCATACATTAGTACTGATGCATTCTCGGCATCAAGTTCTATACGTTTTCCGTTTTTAGACGTTGACACCTTGCCGTTAAATTCATATTTTCCATTTTCAGGATCAAGCTCAAATACTACTTCATTTTCAACCAAAGCAAAGATACCGGAGCGTTCTACACCATCTATAGTGATGCACTTATCACCTTGCACGATGCCTGTCAAAACTGGTTTCTCAGCCGTTCCGGTATTCTTCCCAGTGAACAGCTTCGGGCTAATCATATAATTACTACCTATCTGCACTTTGTTCGTGTCCCACCCTACAAGCCAATCCGGAACATTAGCCATTACCTTAGAGATTGAGCCAATGGTTATTGTTTCGATGCCAGTATCTTTATACGCCTGCACTACGACGCTATCATATACCGATGACTCATCAAGTGGAATATCTATAGAAGTAGGTTTGGGACCCATAAATCCTGTATATAGCTTTGTAGATATGGTGACGCCATCTTTCACATAGTGAACAATCCATTTACCACAGGAATAGCCTTCCTTGACATCTCCACTAATGCGGTATAGATTGGCTGTAAGCGTATTACCTCCAATCGCATTAGAATGAATATCACACGGAATATTTTGAACTTGAATTCCGTTCATATAGAACTCAATCTGAAATAGAACGGCATCCTTTCCATCAGCACCTTTCAGGTTCTCTTTTACTTCATCAGAAAGATTGTCCCATCCCAGGATTACATCGCCCATTGTGCAGACATACTTATTTTTATCCTCATCCCATCGCCACGAGATGGCACCGTCAGCAAGATATCCTGATCTATCCGCATTGAATTGAGCGGAACCGTCACCAAATTCAGCTGATCCGTCAGGATGAATACAATAAACCGTATGCCCGCTGGAATCCGTACCCTTAATCATGCCGTTTTCGCAGTAAAATCCACGGGCACCATCTCCACCGGGAATATCGCCGCCAAGACGCGTCTTAATCTTACCGGTCCAGTCCTTACTATCAATGTCGAACATGATATCAATAGCAGGCTGGCCACTCTCATCAGCGTGGATATAGATAGCCGACTGTCGGTTTTTGTCTACCGAATTACCAAACTGTACGATATCGTTCCCAACCTCTGGAGGATTGTTCACATTGCCCTCTTCATCCTTATCGAATTCTGACACCAAAACATGAATTACATCATCCACAACGGACGCAATCTCAACATGGTAGAATGTTTGTTTAGTTCCGGAGTAAGTCTGACATCGCATGAAGTCATGAGCGACAAAGCTCATAGTCTCATCCTCCAACGTGATGAGGTATTCAGTGTCGTCTTCAGATAGCGTAACAGCAGCTATCTTACCACATGCCTGAGATATACCCAGAGAACCGATTATCGCACGCATCTTGCTTACCAGCATCTCGAACACGATAAACTGTTCACGTACCCGGATAGAATCAATCTCAAGCATCCACTTGCCCTTCACGTACTCCCATATCTTCCAACCATACCCAGCGAAACCGGACATGAAGTCTTCTACTACTTCCGCTACCCATTCACCGGCCGCGTTCATCACCTGCCTGCCTGTCTTCTTGGCGGAAGCAAGCATGCCTACAATCTTAGCTGTACTTAATATTGCCATTTCAATCTGTATTTAATTTAAAATATACTATGAACCATTCCTTTGTCGGACATTGCACAAATGTACATCAGACAAAATCAAATAAGTTGTTGATTTACAACTTTCCAATATCACCAAATGATAGCATAAAAAAAGAGCTTGGCGACAACAGAAGTTGCCACTAAGCTCTTGGTTGATACAAAGATAAGGGAAAAAGATAATACTACAAACGCTTAAGCAATGAAATAGTCATCCTCTACCAAGCTTTATCTAATCCTATTTTCAAAAGGCTTTCTTAAATCCTCTCTTAATTGATTTACAAAGTATAAAGCATCTTCTTTTGCAGATGCGCTTTTTTCTTTTTCATAAAGAGACGTATATCGTTCAGCTCTATCCATTAATGATTTATTACAGTTGATGTTTATCATCCAGTTATCATCTTTCTGTTTTGCATATGATAAACCATATACGTTTTTACCGGAACTGATACTTGTATTAGTCGGCACTGAAACTCCCTCTATGATTACAGAGAAATCACGATGGAACATCAATTCATCCGGCAGCTCTGAAGACGGACAGGAGAACCGTAGAATTAAATCATTCCCTGAGAGACTTTTTTCAATAATGCAATTATTGCGTAAATAATTATATTCATAGACTTCATCCAATGTAGCAAACCAAACGCAATCACTTCCATCCTTGCCATATTCGTCATTAAGCTTTGTGAATAAATCAAGAACATATTGAAAATTTTCAGGTCCATGACTGAAGTCATGCAGCCAAGGATAAGTCCCGGAAAGAGATGCAGCACTAATATTCGGCCATAATTGCGCAAGTGTAGGAGTTGATTCTACAAATCGACGATATTGAGAGACATTATTTAAGTCTATCTCATTATCAAAGGTTACATTGAGAGGCGAACCTATATCTGTCTTACTCTCAACAGCTGTAAATACAATATCATCATAGAGCCGGGCAGCAGCCACGTAATCATTATTTCCACCTGGGCGAGCCAGTATCTTCATCTTCCTTCCTAAAAAACTCTCCGTTATATTCTGTGATTTCTTCATTCCGTTTAAAATGCCATCCACGGTATCGTCTCCATTTGTATCAATATCATGAAAATATATTTCATTGCCAAAATCAAGCATTGGAGCAACATCCTTCCATACAAGATGCGGATAGTATTTATCCGGCTTGTGCGTTGTCGGATTCATGAAATCGTCAATATTCTGATTACGGGAATCAGGCCAAATAGCTACACCAACAGTAAAACGACGTTCATTACCACAACCATCAGTATAGCCCAACGTTTTGTCAGGATACGAACCTGTTGTTCGTTCTTGACCGACATGGAAGAATCGATGATAATCTATCCATTTTTTATTTATAGTATTAAAGCCTCGACTATAGGCCATGACCGTACAATCATCAAAAGTATAACTATATACAAAACTTTTATTGTACTTTAAATGAGGGAAAAAGACCTTTATATTGTCTATATTCACATTTCCCGTAAGTGGTATTTTTACATAGGCCTCATTCCAATCAAAATTTTTCGGGACACTAAAATCTGGTAGATAGTCATCCTCACCATCAGGCACTGGCGGTTCCGGCTTTTCCTTTTCATCTTCACCAGGACCCTTATAGGCATCCTTCATACATCCATTCATTGTCATACAAATGGCAAAGAATAATAATCCATGTAAAATATAAGATAGCTTTTTCATGTTTATAAACTGTTATTCTTGACAAAAATATAAATATATTGATAGATAATGGATTAACTCTTCTCTTTTTTTACAAAATTCTTTCAAACTCAAAAACATTGGCTCCGGTTGTGATCCATGACGAAGATTTTCTGCCGAACTTAATAATCAACCAGCCATCAGAATCTGCAGCTACATCTTCCCAAATCAGCACATTTGCATAATTGTTTTTTAGGCTAAATGACGGTGATTTCTGTTGTCCGTTAATATCAAAAACATGCATCGTGGAGTCGCTCGGTATGACAGAATTACCACCTAAAGATGAGAATAGAGAAATTTTATATCTTGCCCCCGGAGTTGTCTTAAATGCATGCGCATGCCATTCCGTGGTAGAATTTGAATGCCCGACGCTTGGAGAACTCCAGACGGAATATGGAGAATAGATGCATTCATCGCTTTCAACCGGACCATATTGAGTACCTCCGGAAGGTGATTTCAAGCCTTGCAGTTGTGCATATGAGTTGTAAGCACTGTCATTGGTCCACAACCATGCGCCAACCCATACCAAGCCGCTTGCCTGACCATTTACATCAAGCATATCCAAAGTTTTGTTCCAGTTCGGGAACACATTATATCCGCTCTCTGTACAACTGGGGTTAGCGGATATTTTCACAACAGAGCTTTCAGAAACCTCCTGCAGGTTGATCGTATCATTTAAAACGGATGTAGTAATATTCGCATTTCGCAATTTCAGATAAACCGTTTTGGCACCATTACCGTTTGATAGAGTAAACGGAACGGATGTGCCGCTATATGTCAACCAGGAAGCACCGCTAAATGAAGAAGACTCGGAGATCATATATTGAGTAGGAACACCTGTGACTGACATAGAGATGGTCACATTCCTGTTATTAGTACTACCGGCTCCACCATTGATGCTCATTGAATTAAGCACAAGTGCATCCGTTACCGCCTCTTCATAAGAAATTGAAGCGGACACTATATCACTCTCACCATATTCATTCTTAATCTTGGCATATATATTTTTAATGCCATAACCGGAGCTCAAAGTGAATGGGGCCGTTGTTGCACTGCTCGCTATCCACTCCACACCGTCCAGATTAGAACTTTCAGACAGCTTATAATGAGTTATCACCCCTGTTCTGTTAAAGGATATAGTAACCTGTTTGGAATTAGTTGTAGATGCACCACCATCAATACTGATTGAATTAAGGGTTGGAGACGTATCTATGGATGAGAGACGGTCATTAAATACCGTTTGCAGGTCACTTTTTAACTGGTTGATGAAATATACAGCATCATCCCGAACCTCACTATCCTGATTCTCAAGATAAAGGTTCGAATACTTGTCAGCCATTTCATAGGCTCGCTTTTCAAGATCAATATTGATTGAAAACTTATTGTTGATATTGCCAAACTTAAATCCGTAGACTTCTCCCTTCGTTAGTTCTGCTGACAAAGAACTACTATAAGTACCATTCAACTGTATAGTAAACTCTTTATGCCGAAAATATTGCTCTTTAGGAATAAGAATAGAAAATTTGACACCATCGGCTACCACCTCTTTCCTGATCTTCGCATATCGACGGATGAACCAATACTCATAGATTTCATCAAGAGAAGCAAAAATCATGGTATCAGTTCCATCCTTACCGTATGTATCATTCAACTTCACATATAAATCTTTAATAAACTGGTGTTCAGCCGGACCATGGGAGAAGTCATGATACCATTGATAGAGTCCAGAGGTGGCTTTAGCAGTGATATCGGTCATCAGAGCGTCTGCATCCGGAGTTGACTCGACAAATCTGCGATACTGAACTTTATTCTTCAAGTCAATGTCTTGTGCAAAACTAATATTCTGTAATAATCCAAGAGGTGTAGAACCCTGCGCACACATGAATGAGACGTCTTCGAACTTTTCACCTGCTAAAACATAGTCATGGTTCCCGTTGGGTTCTGCCAGTGTTTTCATGCCATGTCCGGGAAGCTGGGATAAAGTGATTGCTTGCGATTTCTTCATTCCTTTTACAATACCATTCACTGTATCATCACCATTCGTATTGACATCGTGGAAGTAGATTTCATGACCAAAATCAAGCATTGGTCTGATATCCCCCCATACGAGGTAAGGATAATACTTATCCGGCTTATGCGTGCTCGGATTCATTATATTATCTATATTCTGATTACTGGCATCAGGCCAGATAGAGACACCAAGAGCAAAACGGTGTTCAACTCCGAGACCATCAGTATAGCCAAGAGTTTTTTCCGGATATGAACCGGTAGTCTTTGACATTCCCACATGAAAATTTTTCTCAGCATCCTGCCATTTCCTATTAATAAACAGATGTCCACGGCTGTAGGCTAAAACCGTATCATCGTCAAACGTATAACTGTATGCGAATTTCTTATCATATTTAAAAATCGGCATGGTAAGTGCTGCATTAGTAGCCGCATCGCCGGTTAATCCTTTGACTACAAACTCCACCAATTCATATTCCAGTTTCACATATTGTAAATGGAGTATGCCAATGCAAGTTGCATCAGCAACAGATTCACATTTTACCACTACCTTTGTCTTATAGTCTGAATTAACATAAGCCTTTTCAATGCTGTATTTATGAGGATAAAAATTCGTCCCATCGGATACCGCAAAACTATTTATTGCAAGATAGGTATTCTTACCAAGCGGAGTTTCGGATATCTCATATTCTTTTGTCGTGCCTGCCGCTGTGGGAAGCTCATCAAGTTTAAACGCGCATTCGTAAAGGTTCAGTTCATTACCACCGATACGATAACTACCACAGATTCTTTCCGTATCCTGAATGACCTGTGAGCCGGATATTATCTGACTAATTTGTTCTGACAGACTGGCTATCTGATCAGGCAATGAGGTAAGGGTGCTTTTGTCTGAACTCGTATAGTCGTTAGTAGACAACCCTTTACCTGATACAACGTCCACTTTGCTGTTAACAGCGGAAACCACCTGATTAAACTCATCCGCTGACAATGTATCACCGGTATTCTTTGAGGGAATATTCAAATTTGCCATATCATCTTATTTTTTATATTAACCTAATGCGAAAGAGAATGTATAAGGAAAGCCGGTTGCAGGTGGAGTAACACCGCCACGAATAGCTGAGATAGGGATAAACACCATCTGCTGGATTCTTCTATCAAAAACAGGGATAAGCATATTATCTTCATCTATATTCCCCGAGAACAAGGTTGGGGCTGCATACCCCCACTCATTTTCTCCCTTGACAGGTAGTGCTCCAACCGGAGCATTATCTACAGAAGGGTTGACATTATTAAGACCACCGAATGATAAATCCGTTACTTCCATCGGAGCAATCTCCATCAAAGCGTCTTCATCCTCTTCAATAAGCGTGTCAATATCCTCTTCAAGCAAACAAGACATTAAAGCGGCCGGGGTGGTTTGTTTCGGAAGGCGAACTATCAAACCATTTTCCACTGTACTTCCATTGGACAGGGTGATGTGACCGGAGGCGGTGTCTTTTTCCACCTTAGATAAAAAAATATTCTTTAAAGCCTCGTTATTTGCCGTTATTTCAGCCAACACTCGAAGCGCGGACATTACATCCGTATCAGATAATTCCTCTACTTCTGTTTTTTTCAGAAGTAGGCGATCTATTAAATCCCCACCAATTTTTATCCCACTCAGATAATTAACTATAGCCGTGACATCACTGTCGTCCACCTTGCTAATAAATTCTTTCAATGCCCGAAGCGAAGACATCACATTCTTATCCGTCAGAGATTTGATATCATCCTTTTTCACGATATCGACACCTTCACCGCCACTCTGGATAACGGTAGAACCGCCACTTGTACGCGTCACGGAAGCCCCAACCGGATATTTCTCCGATCTGGGCTTTGCCGGTGCGGTGGATGATATAATAGCTACTTTCCTCATACTTCAATCATAATGCATTCAAACCGGTTCATCTTGTAATCTATGGAGCCACCGGCGTTAATGAATTTCTTACCAACCAAAAAAGTGTCGGACAATCTTGTTATCGGAGATAAATCCGCACGCTCTTTTATTTCCTGGGTAAGTTTAATACGGGTGGCACTATAATGATTGATGCAACGGGTGATCAGCATTTCTTCTGGACGGATTGTATCGTCGAGGATGCTGTTATATAAATTATCCCTCAGATAATCATTACCTAACATGACTTTACTGTAGCAGGCGCCATCATTATTATACGATGAAATTTTAAATTCAATCTCATCCAGTTCGTTGATGTAAGTTTTGTTCAGAATATTTTCATAAATCCGGTCTGAATTATTATTTAATTGTGATAAATCATCTCTTTTTTGGTATTTTACACTAAAATTTTGAATCAACATTCCAGTTCCAACACGATTACCTCCTAAGGATGATTTTTTGTTGGTGGATATTAAAGTAAACTCAAAATCACCAGACAATGAAATATCTGTAGGAATTATTATTCCCTTCAATCCAGTATAAGGCATTGACAGAGTCTTCCCATTGGGAACAGAAACCCAATCTTTTCCACCTGCATTATTCCAGTTATCAAGTAAATACATGAAAGTCATCGGATCTTCTGACCATGAAAAACCTTTTGAAACATGACCGTTTGTATTTCCGTAGTATTTATTCCCTATTCTTATTTGACAAGCAATATCCTCAAGTCCTGTACCAGCTAAACTATCATCCCATGGAATGAGATTTGAATCTTCTATTATCTTAATTTCTCCATCTATAGCAATGGCGCCATCTGAATACGTTGCAGAGGCTCCTTTGAATGACATAACCTTATATAATCCGGGCTTAAAATTTACCGGATTATCAGAAGACGGATAACGTACTCGTAACACATTATTAAAGCTATAGTCTGATATTTTGGGGACCCACTCTCCGTTTTTGTTTTTCTCTTGTTCATAAATGCAATATTTCATAAGAGAGGTTCCTTCAAGAAAAGGTATTTCGTTCTTATGGGATTCCAAATCTTTATTATGCAATATTTCCTTGTCTTTAAACATGAGACAGTCCCAAGTATCTGGATTCAAATAAACAGAATGACATACCTTCGTATGGTCTGAAAGTTCTTCATCAACAGTCATCAACTCCTTCAATTCAGAATAATCTTCATCTGGAAGTAGTGTACCTACCGGATAGTTACTACATTTCACACTTGCCTTGTTATATCCAGGTAGTACGTCCAGTGAATGATTAGAACCGGCAAACCCAATATCTTGCACTAATAATTCATTAACCTGAGCATTCGCTTTATTTTCCAATTCGATGTTGTATTGGTGATATATTCCAGTGTGGTCCACGTCGACAAAATAAAGATCCCCCTTCCAGTCAGCGCAAGTCCAGTTAAGGAATTTACAAACCTCCTCTAAAACTTCCTTTAACTTCATTGGCTTATCATCTTCATCGAAGAAATCCTGTTCACTCAGTGTCATACTGGCAAACACATTCTCTTCCGTAGAATATGCCTCCTGGCTGGAGGCGTAGACATGAGGGATAAAGACAAAATTATATTGTCCGGAAGCTGTAGAAATACACCGTTGTAACAAACGCCATATAGAAACAAATGCTTTACTTTCCCCTTCAATCGTATAGTCTATAAATTCCAATACAGACATAGCGGATATACATTCTATTTCCAGGACGAATGTCTCTGATGCGTAATCTTGTGTATAGAGTTCCGGTTTGATGAAACCGCACCAAGTTATAACACCAGCTTTCTTGAATGTTACCCGATACTGCCGGTATTCTGTTGAAAACAAGGTTTGCAGGTAATCATTACCGACAACCTGCAATTTTGCCGTTGAAAATCGGGTAGGTGTGTAAAGAAACTCTTCGCCCTCTATATCTACTGTAAACGGGGTAGCACCAGCGGTTAACTCCGTCGGTGTACCTTCGTATCCATCTTTTTCGATTTCCACCACACAAGGAATATTATCCAGCGTGGCGAAAGGAACTGTGTAAATCAAACTATAGCTCATAATTTCTTTCCGGTTGATTTCATATAGTTTTTCAATGAGAGATAGATATCGGAACCACGCACCTTATCGAACCCGATATGAACTGATTGCCCTTGCGAAGAACCTATTTTACCCGAATTGATAGCCTCGAACAAATTAGATTGCTGCCTACCGTTCAAAATCATTTCCCCGGCATTCACCCGGGTTAGAATCTTGTCACCCGAAGATGGACCACCGGTAACAATGCCGCCGCCTGCAAACTTAGGGATTACGGCAAAAGCAGCTATAGCTGCGGCAATGGCACCGCCAATGGCAACAATATTCCACGGAAAAGGTAATTTTGCAGCACTCGCACCAGCAGCACTTGCCCCCTTAGCAGTGTTGGCGGCTACCTCGGTAGTAGCCGCGGATTTTTCTGCCTGGGTTTCGGCGATAGTGGCAGCAATACCTTTTGCAGCATTGGCTACTTTTTCATCCGAAGCGACTTTATCAATCGCGGCCTCTGCCTCTTTTGCCCTGGCTAATTTATTGGTCAATTCCGTTAATGTCTCAATGGTCTTAATAATGCTCATAAGCCCATCAATGGTATTTGTTATTGCATTCCAGACAGCCATGATACGCTCCCAACCGGACGCATCTACATCATTCATGACATCACGGAGACTCTCAAAAGAACTGACCATTCGGTCGGAACTGCTGGCTACATCCTTAATCCCGGAATATAAGCCTTCGTTCAGTTCTTTACTGAACGATTTTATATCTTCCCGCACTTGTGCCAACTTGAGAGCATCTTCCAATGTGGGAACATTGGCTATTCCATTGGCTATTTCGTCAGAAATTTCCTGCCCTAACTCTCTGTAACGCTCTTTTAGTTTTTCAGCGTATTCTTTAGCTTTATCAAGATTTTCAGAGGCTATATCCGCACTCGATTTCTTATAATCAAACGTTGTATCACGAGACTTCATTTTTATTGGAGATGAAAGTAGCTTTGCATTAAGCTGCATCACCGCAATAAATAAATCCGCCTCCTTTCCAATTCCTTTGATTCCTGCGGCACTTTTTGCGGCCTCAATCGAAAGGGAAATGATACTTTCGTCCAATTTCTTTTGAGAAGCAAGACCTTTGGCTTGCTGTTGCTGAACCTCCCGCACCTTGGCATTATAATCCTTCTGAACTTTTTCAAATTCAACCAGAGCGGCATTCTTATCCTGATTGGCGATAGCTTTTTCAGCGGCAGTTTTGAGATTTCTAAAGTATTCACTTTCCAAAACTTCTTTATCTCCGGTTCCTTTGGCCTGCGTAAACATTTTTATGTTAAGCTCTCCAAGGGCTTTATTGTACTCCGCCTGAGTGATCTTGCCTATTTCCAGTTCTGCGCCTAATTCCTCATACTGCTTTCTATATGATTCTTGCTGCTTTTGAAGAACGGACTTCTCATCGCCTTCATTGGCATTTCTTGTTGGAGTTGCCTTGGTTAAATGCTCCCCAGCTCTTTGAGTAGCGTCACTAATAACTAATGCATTTAGAATGTATTTTTCCAGCGCATTGCTTACATCTGAAATAGAAATGCCTCTATTTAAGTTGCCATTCAATTCTAATTCTTCGGCTATAGCATTTTGATATGCAAAGCGATTCCTTTCAGAAGTTTCTCGACCTGAATACAATTTAGCAAGCCTATCCATTTGGGCTGTAGTTAAACCGATATCTCCAGCTAATTTAGCATTCCGTTCTGTATATTCCCCAACAGTATTAAAGGCGTGTTCGGCGATAGCCGCTTCTTTCAACAGCCCAACTCTATCTTTTACCAGTTTATTTAGTTCTTCTTGCGATTTATTTTCTACTCCAAGCATTTTTTGTAACTCGGATTGTGCTGTATTAATAGCTTGTTGACTTTTTGTTCGATCATTCATTATTTTTGCTAAAGCCTGCATACGAGTTATCTCTTGAGTAACACCTGCTGAGAGAAGGCTTTTTTTATAATCAGAGAATATATTCCGAACACGTTTAGCCTCTTTATACATTAAAAAAAGTTTTCCTATAACCGCAGTGATGGCAGTAACAATAATCATCGGTTTAAATGCCGCCCACAATGCTTTTATTTGTAACACAAGCTTACCCACGGCAACTTTGGTTACATTACAAAATCTTCCCCAAGCCGATTGTGATTTCACCGCGGCAGCTTCTGCGGCTGCAACTTTAGCAGCTTCCGCCGCAGCAACCTCTTTAGCAGTCCTTTCCGCAAGTGTCTTCTCTGCACTGGCAAAATTCTTTTGTGCTATAGCCAGTCTTTCCCGTGCTGCAATAGCATCGTTATATGTCTGCGCTTGTAGATTGGCATTCTGAGCAGCGATAACCTCAGCTTTAGAGGCTTCTAATGTTATTTCTGCGGCTACACGTTCCCTTGTGGCTTTCAACATAGCCTTAGCCGTGGACTGCGCATCAACTATCTTCTTTGCGTCTGCTGCCTTTTGCTCTGCATAGGCAACTTGATCCGATGCCATCTTCTCTTTTTGAAGTGCCTTTTCAAGTGCTACACGGGCGTTAGCCTCAGCCATAACAGACTGCGTTTTTGCCTGTTCCAATGCTACCTCTGCGGCAATACGCTGTTGAGTAGCCTGTACCAGCACAGCGTTACTTTTAGCGACATTCGCCTCTATCATGGATGTGGTGGAAGATATGCTTGCCCACCATTTCGCAGCATGGTTAACCACACTACCCGTTATAAGTGCCAAGGTTCCGAGAACTATATTCTCGATATTCTCGGCAGCGGATGAAATTGCACCCGTAAGCCAGTCAATAAGGGACTTGTAAGAGCTTTGTACACTGGTACTATTTACCAGTTCCGTAAAGGTATTTTTTAGTCGGTTTACAGAGGTTTCCAGGTTATCCGTATCAATATCGGGAATCATCTCGTTAAGTGCTTCGGCAAATTTAGGAAGTACGTCCGCACTCATAAGTTTACCTTCCTTCATCAGTTTGTCAAGCCCACTTATGGAAACACCGGCAGCTTTTGCCATCGCCTGTAACGCTACAGGAAGACGCTCACCCATCTGCAAGCGGAGTTCCTCTGAACTAATCTTACCCTTACTCATCATTTGGGAGAGCGCAAGCATGACACCATTGCTATCGTCCGCGCTCATGCTAAAGGCCGTACATGCCCGGGAAACAGATTCAAAGACCTTGCGCTGATCCATTATCGACATACCGGAGATGGACGCGGCGGCTGTAAACTTAGCATAATTAGCCGTCAAAGCATTAATCTCCAACCCGTATTTTTTTGCCAGGTCCAATAGATACCGTTGGTTATCCGCATACCGGGCCATTCCACTCGATGCGTTTTTCAAAGCAGTAGTAACTCGATTGGTTTCCCGGGCAACATCAATGAACCGGGAAACAAAATTGCTCAAGCCAATGCCACCGGCACCCAATGCAGCCGCAAAGGTCAATATCTGCATCTGCATTGATTTGAATGCGGACTTCACTTGATTGACACCTCTCTTGAATTGCTCCGTCAAGAGATTAATTGCAATACTGAAACTCAATTTACCCGCCATAATAATCTGTTTTTTTAGTTTTCATAAATTCTTCAAACCGGGCCGCGTCTTCCCTGATAGCCCGTTCAGCTTCTTTTCTCATCTCTTCTTCTTCCCATGGGAATACAATCAGATCCCGGGCACCGTTTTTCATCTTCCTTGCATCAATATGAGGTAGCATAGTGAAGTACGTCCACATGCGGGAACTTTCCATTTCTTCCTTACGTTTTCTCTCATAAGCTTCCAGATAAAGAGGCAGATCGCACAACTCCATTTCATTCAAAGCATAATGAGCATCCAGCCCCGTCATTATCAGAGTAGATACAATGCTGCCTATATATTCAGGGCTACCCTCGGCACTACCGAGGTCAGATACGGTTGTCTTCTTCCGAAATTGGTCTACAATCTCCATAATCCTTCCCAAATCGGAGGACATGGCACTCATGAACCGTCCATCCGCTATGACTTGCCGGAAGACTTCAAAAGTATATCCAGGCTTGTCACTGGTGATGTACATGACATAAAGTAGGGATTCTATATCTTCTTTATCTGTATAATCCATTTGAGAAAAAGATTTCCCTCGCATTTGCTCCCAGCGTATGATTGCCTTTATGGTGAGACAATGGAATTTTCCCTTTAGCATCGGCTTAGGTTTAGGAGGTGCAGGTATATGGGACGATTCCGGCCTTTTATTACCTTCTACACTCACATCACACACGGCTACAAGAACTAAAATTAAGAGTGCAACGCCTGCACAAAAAAGAAATAAATCCAAATTCATAAGCTATTCATATTAAAAAAGGCGGCCATCATTTGACCGCCTTACGCATTTGTTAATGTATTACCGGGATTACTCCTGAGGTGAAGTAGTAGGTTTAACCGGTGTCAAAGCTCCCACACCTTTAAAAGACGCACTAACCGATACGATCTGACCGTTATCCGACTTGATGGACAGGGAAGTGATAATCACTTTTCCGGTATAATTGACCTGCTTGTCGTCTTTTTCAAAAGTGCCGCCGAAGTTATCCTGATCGGATGCTTTCGCACTACCAAAGAAGAAGTCAAGAGGATCACCCACAATCTGTTTTTCAAGTAGAGTATCAAAGCTTAAGGCACCCTCTTTGCGGGTTAAGAGCGATTCACTGGAAATGGTGAAACTCTTCTTTCCTGCCAGAGAACCGGCCCAGTCACCCATCATCTTGTTGGAGATATCCAACTCTTCAGTACTGATATCAAGCCCTGCACTTGATCCGAACGCTACCGGGGCCTCCCCGATAAAAAGCATAAGCTCACCTCTAAAGATGTCTTTGCTTGAATCTAATTTCTTGTCTGCCATAATTTAAAAATTTAAATATTACCATTCTATTAAAAAATCCATTGTCTTGGCATATTTGGAGTCAGACCGTTCCTTAACAGTTCCGACAGCCCTGATACGCATCCATGGGTTAGCAAATTCACCTTCCAATACATCCTGGATAATACCGATAATCCTGTTGGAATTATCCATAGTGCTGCTCACCGCGCAAATATAAAAATGCATGACATTTGTAACATTCCCCATCTTACAGTCTAGCGGATCGGTCAATTCGCTATCATAATATACAGCATCGCCCGCTGTTCCCTCATCAATGTATACCGGGAATATCTTGTCATCAATCAGGGCTTTCAATTCTTCGGAATCAAGAAGGATGCCGATTATTTCTTGCTCTATCTCGTAATCATGCAATTTCATACACATTTCGCTTTAACTTTTTCCACAAACTCCGCTATCCCCGTCCTGATCTCGACCATGGCCTTCTCCTTATCCAGATCATTTGTATCATTCCAAAAATAATTAGGGGTAGCCGCTCCCGTACGTCCTCCTTTCCCGCCACGCTTCCGGCTTTTATGCTTGCGCATACGCTCTACTGTTCCCAAATCGACCAGGTGCGAATGGTTTCCGCCCTTTTTCCCTTTTTTAAAGCCTGCGAGCACTCCCGGTTTGTTTCTTTTAACCCGTACAGTGAATGAACGAAGCAGATTGCCGGTTTTACCTCCCGGGCCGGCACGCATCCGGTTCTTCAATCTTTCCATTCCACCTCTTTTGATAACTTCACCGCCCTTGCTTAAACCACTCTTTATGGCGGAATCCTTGTCTATCCCGGATAAGCCTGCGGTCAAAGCATCAAGAGCCTGCTTGTTTATAATCGTAACTTCTATCAGGTTTTCTTTCATCAGTCATTTACTTTTATACAGGTTATCAGGCAGGAATTATCATGAAATTTACGGTCTATATCCAGTATTCTATAAATCTGACCATTATAGACAATTCGAAGGTTATCCGTTATAGACTCGTCATATCTCACCCAGAAAGTAATACTCAGGTCGATAAATTCCTCCTTTGCGTTCAAGGTCACATCATTGGAGGCTTTTCGTTTACGACGCTCTGCGGGAATGTTCGTCAAAACGGGAACCGGTTCCCATTTCTTCACCCTCTGGCCGCTGTCTGAACGTACAGTTTCCGCTCTTTGAAAGGAAATCACTTCACGCGGCATCATACTTCACTACCTCCTCTGAATTTAATGAACGGAGTAATCAGGTCCTCCACGATTCCGGTATTATAAGGGCGTGCGTAGGATATTTCAGAAGTAGTATCATACAGCGTAGCCACTTTTACAATGATAGCCGTGCGTAGAGCCTCATCCAATTCCCCTTCATCGCTCAAACAGCCTTCGTCAGTCAATGGTCTTTGCAACCTTTTTTCAAGATTGCTTTGGGCGGCTTTAATAAGCCTCGTCAGACGGTCATCATCCTTGCCATAATCGACATAACCGGGTATTGATTTCTTTACCTCTTCAAGTGTCACGTATAATTCCATGCAGTTTCATGAAAGTGGGCGGGAATGTACCCGCCCGGTTAAACTTACGCCTTAGGCGTTTTCTTTGCAACGGCGAATGCCTCCGTGCGGACGGTCAGCATATCGAAATCAGTATTCAGCACGAAGTAGATGAGATTTTTCTTGGCTCCGGTGTAGGGATCAACAATCATGTGCATCTTACCGAACTGGCCAACCAACTCGTAGTTGAAGATGCCAAAGCCGAGTACGTCGTCACCGATATACTCGGTCATGAACACCGGATAACCGTTAATCTTTCCATTCTCCAGAACCATCAAGCCACTCCCGGCATCCTTCGGAGTAGCTTCCAGTTCCGCATAAGTCGTAGCAGAACATACATAAGCCGCAGTGCCGTCAAATACAACACCGGTTTTCATTACCGCACCCTTAAGTGCAATAACATCTTTCCAAGATAATCCTACACCGGCAGCAGTAGAAACCGCCGGACTTGCAGCCGCCGCAACATAGCAACCATCAGAGGCCTTGCTTGTGATCTTCGTAGTCTGGAACATCCACTTGTTTAACAGACGTTGCAGCCCCATCACCATCTGCGTACGCACAATTTCCAGCAGGGCGTTATTACTTTGGTCAATAGCACGGTTAGAAACCGGAATAGCCAGGGAAACACGCTTGGGAGAAGGCTTGATTTTTGTAATGTCAATCTTGGTGTCTGCGACCTCCGCGTTTTCGTCCTCGATAGTGGCTTCAATACCTGCAACGACAGGCAACACCCAATCACCGACAAGGCCGTATTGCATTTTGCAGCCTACTTTATCCAGAATCAAACCTTTTTCCAAAGGCTGAATGATTTCACCAATAGTCAACGGGATAAGCGGTGTTACCGTAGAACTATCCTGAATAGTGTCGGCACGTGTCAAAGGAACTTCGATGGTATTTCCATTCATGACACCTTCGCAACCTTCCGGCAACGAGCGGTTGTGCACAAAAGAAGCAACAGCACCGGCGAATACCGCTTCCGCTTTCATTTCCTGTTCGGGAACCTGTACTCCGGCGATGGCTCTCTCCATTCTGAGTTGCAGAATCTCCTTTTCCTGGATAAGGGCGTCTTTCTCTGAAATCTCGTCAGTGGTAAGACTTCTTTTCTGTGTTTCCAACATGTCGGCCATTTCACCCAGGCGGGTGTTAATCTCTGCAATCCTGGCACGAGATTTCTTGATTTCTTTCTTGTTCATCTTTTTAAATTTTAATTAGGTTTCTCAATTCTTCTACTTCTTGCTTGTATTCAGAGGGTTCAAAAGAACTTTCAATGCTGCGTACATTGACAGCAGTACCCATATAGGCCGGACTGGCAACGATACTGACTTCACGGATAATGTCTATTTTATGGACTTTCCGAAGCAAAATCCCATCCGAGCGTTTTAACCAGGTAACATTCTTCTTTTCATCAGTCCAATAACCGAACGAGGAGCCGAACAGGTCGCCCCGTTTCACCATTTCAACCGCATATTCGCCATCCGGAGTACCCGGAGCAATAAAGCTATATCCCAAGCCATAACCATCAAGGCGAAGAGTGAGTGAACCCTGTCCCTGCCTGCTGCGTGCAAGCAATCTTTCCCCGTTATGTTCAATCAGGGCACGGATATCACTTGTGCGGATCAATTCTTCCGTAATTGCGCCCGGCTCGATGATTTCAATAAAACATTTCCGTAAAACGGGATCATACATGTATTTGCTTTCCTGACCGATGGTAACTGCATACCCTTCAATGCCTCTTTCGTTTACCAGCTTCGGAGATGCATCACCGCCAAAACTTCTAATTTCCAGTTTCTCCATATCTACCTCTTTTACACTACTGTTTTATCTCCGTTCGTGGGTGGCACTTTATCGGAATTATTTTCATTTTTAACATTTCCATCCTTACGTTCCGCTCCAATGATAGGTTGAACGTTACAACTGATCATTGCGACATCACCACCGGGAACAGGTGCTTTCCCTGCTTTTGCCCGCAATTCGTTCACCGTAGACAACCCGTTCAGTATTTGTTTCTCGTAGAAAGTAGCGATGGTTTCCAAATCCGTCTGATAGAAGGACTCGATATCAAACCGGATGCGGTATTTGCTTGCCACCCTGCGGGGAATGAGTTTCATAAAGAACTCATTCTCGATCTGTCTTAGAATCGGCTGTAAGGTTCCGGTCATATACTGTACCTGGCTCATCTCGCTGGCCTTATAGTTCTGACTCTGACCGGCAAATGCCATATCGGGATGAACGCCATAAAAACGGCAAAGTTCAAGTACCGTAAACTTCATTATTTCCAACAATTGAATATCTGCCGGAGACATGGAAAGAGCATTGAATTTCAGTTGTCCCGGCAAATAAGTGATCGTTTCCCCGGACTGTATTTCCTGACGGAAGCGGGAAGCTGCATCCTCCAGCTGGCTTTCCTGGTATTGGACATATCCCTTTGTGGTTGAATCGGAATCCCCACTAATGAAGCCTTTATAAGTGTTTCCCGGTCGAAAATTCCGCTCACTCTGATAATTTGCACTGGCAGATATATTCATGGTACTGGCAGCGTAACGGATGGTGGAAACCCCTGTATAACCTCCATCCAATGAAAGGTTACGCAAATGAATAATCTCATCGGGGTCCAATGTCTCATAGATGTTGTTTACCGGATCATTCACAAGATAAATGTTCAGCAGCTTGTCATAACTTACACTTCCCGGTGACAATAGCACCAAGGACTGGAGTTCTCCACCCCTCCAGTCTGGATAGATATAAGCATTGCCCTGATTGATCATCATTATTACGGCATTCCGTATCATTTCAAAAGCCGACTGCCTGCCATTGGGACACAGTGACAACAGATAGTTAACAGGATTGTCCTCGTCAACCATGAACACACCGTTCTTTTTCCGAAGCAGCTGCAATGGGAGGGAGGCGATACTTCCACTCAAAATAGAGACACAACGGTAAACCGTTGCCAGCTTCATCGCCATTTCTGGCCCGGTCACGGCGGGAGCAGCATCCTGAAGCATCCTTTTTGTTGCGCCTGTTTCGGCTACTGTTTCAAAATAGCTCCGTTCCTTCACCGGTTCAACAACCGATTCCGGCGTTTTCTTATTCCAAAATTTAAAAGTCATCGTTCGTAATTATTATATAAATAAAAAGTCATTACTGTTGTGATAACACCGTCTATCTTCGCATTCTGGCTTCTTTTTACAGGTTTGCGATTCTCCAATTTATCTTCGTCGATTACCGCATTCCCAAAGCAATACCAGTTTATCGGGTTGTCATTAAAGGTCACGTGCCCGGTTTTGGCGGATATCTCGAAACTCTCCACGGGACTTGTGAATGCGCCGTATGTCTGACTGATGGGAGTCAGCACTTTCTTAGCTCCTGAAGCAGACATGATGTTCACAAATTCCAAGCTCTTATAAGGGTCGTAACCTATGGCAAGGATACATAACTGTTCCCGGTTACGGCGGTTGATATCATCCGCTATCAGGCGATAGTCTATTACATTTCCCGGAAGAAGTCTCAGATACCCGGCATCCGCCCATTTTCTGTATAACTCCCGGTTGGGATGTTCCTTCAATGCGCCTTCTGGAAAGTAATAATCAGTATGCACGTGGAAATTTCTGACATCCGGCATGTAGACCGTATAACTGACCGCGCTAAAGTCATCGCATACGGAGAGGTCTACGGCTACCATTGCATCGGGACGGCCCTTTAAAAAACACAAATTATCATCATTCCGAGCCATAGCCTCAACCTCAGAAGAAGTAAACCATACCTTACCGGTATTCTGTACAAACATGTTCAACAGCTTAGTGCGGAAAGTCATCATGTCGTCTGCGTTCAGTTGGGCTTTCCGATATTCGTTTTCGTAGTAGTCCGGTTGTACGGTGACACCAAGATGCGGCTGCACTTTTTTCCATGTACGGGGATCATCCTCCGCGTCGTCCACATCGGGCTCGAATATATGCGCGAATATGAAGTCATTGTCAATCTCTCCGCGAAGAACGGCCTTATACGATTCCAGCATGTCCACGAATGGACTTTCCAATTTATCGCTGGCCGTTGTAATGACCACGGTGAGAGGGTTTACCCTGGCTCCCATAGAAGAGGTTAGCACATTCTTAAGAGCCGCGCTGTCCGCTTGCGAATACTCGTCAAGTATAACCATGGAGGCGTTCAATCCGTCCAGCTTGTCCGCATTACTGGCAAGGCACCGGGCAAACGAAGTCTTACCCGGCATCTTGTTGAACACCTGCTCACGGTTTATCTTGAAATGCCGGAATTTCGGATCAAGACATTTAAGTATTTCCTTGATTTCACTGAAGCATATCTGTGCCTGGTTATAGTTATTGGCAGCTACATAAGATTGGGCATTCGCATCCCCGAAAAGCAGGTCGTAAATAGCCAATGAAGCAACGGAAGTAGTCTTGCTATACTTACGGGGTACGAACAGGAGAGCATCACGGATCAGCCTTTTTTTCTCCGTCTTGTAAAAGCCAAGGATATTGGCAAACTGAAACACCTGAATGGGAGTGAGCTTGTATCGGGTACGTCCGTTCAAGCCGGAGAATTGCAGACTCTCATAAAATACGATGAACTTCTTCACCTCGCCTATCTTGAACAAATAGGTATCCATCAGGCGGAAGAAGCGTACAATGGAAAGAAGCTCATACAGGTTATGACCGTCCGGGTCGGCTCTTACACTTTTGATATACGTGTTCAGACGGATATCTATCCTGTCCAGATGATACTTATGCAAGTCGATCTCCTGAAGTTTTTCCTGAGTCTCTTTCTTTAGTTTCCTTAATTCATTTTTGTCCGTCATTTCTCATATCATTAATCAGTTTGGAAATAGCATCTTCCTCGGTGGAGGCTCCCGCCGTATCGCAAGTCAAATGCAGTTCACGGAGCCATTTCCGGGACTGCTCACTCAGCTTCAACATGAGGTACATTTTCTGAACATTAGGATTATTCCCGTCCCTGTCGTCGAACACCCCGGAAGCCTCATCCAATTCTCCGCCGAGCTTTCCACATTGAGCCAAAACAATAGAAGCCTGCTCTATTGCCAAATCCATGGCCTTAGAGTAAGTCTTCTGACCTTTCATCAAACTTTTTAATTTTCGCTCAATATTCTTCTGTTTCATACACACGATTTATGTACATAACCTGCGCATCAATATATTTGGGTGGCACTTATCTTTAAAACCCTCCCCCCCGGTACACCCTCCCCCTATATTTTCACCTCGTGCGTGTATCTATAGGCAGGAGTGGGTTTCAGAGGGAAGGCCCGCCCTTGAAAAAAAAGCTCCCCCGTGGAACAAAATTTTAACACTTTGTTCCACGGGGGAGAATAAAAGAGAAAGGTTGCCTGTTACTTCAAATACTTATCAATGAAAGACTCTGTTACTCTACGTTGGTTAGCTTTGACAGCTTCCTTTGAATGACTGAACATCCGCCTATGTATATCTGAATGGCATGCATGGCATAAGCTCATCAAATTATTATATTGGAACATCAAAGCATACATCTGGCTTTCGCCAACCACTGATTCAACTGGAATGATGTGATGCACTTCTGTAGCGGGTACAACCACACCATTGCTTTTACACTGTTCGCACAGGGGATTATTCCGCAGCTTCATCAGCCGTAACCTTTTCCATTCTTTCGAAGATATCATCTTAATATAATATGGATTCCTACTCATCGTTTACAGATTTATTAGAGATTCTTCGTTTAGGTTTGTCAAACTCAACGTGTTTCTCTGCTTGGGACATCTCATCAAACATTACCTCTATATCATAAGGAACAGGCTCTGTTTGTGCATCACTGGCAGGATCAGCAATACGAAGGAAACAATGAATCAAAGATTGGATAATCTCGTATACACTACTGAAACCGTATTTGCTCTTGATCGCATCAAGTCTTTGATAAGTTTCCGGAGTAACTCTCGAATAAACTTTCTTAGTAAGTATTTTCCTTTTCCTTGCTCTCATATTTAAGCCTCATCAATTTATCACGTTTATACTGTTCCGCATACTGCCGGGTAACCTTATTCTTGGTAACATAGATCACCGTAGTAGCGGATATCCGGACCGGATACAGATTCTTTTCCCTCTCTCGTTGTCGGGCAATGATTTCATCAAGGTTGCCCGTATTCACTGTTATATCCGGCTTACGCTCTTCTGCCGGACCTTTATGCTTCTTATCTCTATTATTCTGCATTTTAATCTTTTAATAGGGTTATCTCATTTGACTTAATGTTGTATCATCGAAATATTGACATGCTGCATCATCAGCCATTGCCGCACTTGACCCGCCTAAACTACACTCACAAAAAGCGTCACATTCTCCACATACACGTGAGGAAAAATCACGGCCTTTTATCTCGCCATTCTGGCAGGCTATATTTTCACAAAACACCTTCCTTTGGTGATATTCACACCATCCGTTACCGAATGAATCTTCATTGGTGAATAGCTTGCATTCGCCACATACTTGTTTCTCATTCATATAAATGTTTCTTTCTATTTAGTAATTAGCATATTTCTACCGGATCGTCCGCGAACGACAACTGATTGCCTATAATTTTCTCAATTGTCCCTTCAGGAAGTGTGACACCATAATCACTATCATCCACTTCTTCACAATGATGCCCAGCTGAAAAATCATACGGATCATCATAAACAAGCTCTTCTCTTGTTCCATTAACCTTCCATGTATCTTCTACTCTGTCATAAGTAGGGAGATCATTAAATACTAACTCCTCCCCATTTCTGTTTACTGCTAACCATGCCATAATATTTCCTTTCTAAATTGTTATTAGTTAATCAAAACCGTAAAATTGACCATACTTATTGAATCCGGGAGCTTCTTTTATTGTAGGTCTTTTTTCTGCATGTTGTGCTTTCCCTCGCAAATCGGTAGAATGTTCGTTAGCTTCTACAACCGTTTTAACGCCTGTTTCTACTATTCTTCTGTTCTCACACTCTTTACAATGTGGACTATTGCAATTACATTTAATCTTGTTCATTTTTATCTTGTTATTCGTTAAACTCTATTTTCTGTTGCAGCACTTCTTCTGCATAATACTGTTTAAAAGATTTGCCACTTATCCACCAATTGAAAGCCATTTGTTCATCAGCGGAAAGCTGCCTATTTTCTATCCATTTATTGTCTTTCAGCCATTTAATTGTCTTTATCCAATTACGTACTACATGTGGATAATCATTCATTTCCCGTATTTTCTGTTTGTAGCTGGACATCGGACAAAGAATACAGCCAATGCGTTTATATCCTCTATCATAAAGATTGCAATGCTCTATGTGGTTACCGTTTAGAAAATCCCACACATCCCTTTCCGTCCAATAGATAATAGGAGAAACAAGTATTTTATCCTTCCCATTTACGCAAGTAACCATCTTTTCTTTATGCTCACTCCATTGGTCGAAATTTCCACTAAATTTGTGATTGCTGATTTCAATTTCTTCGCGTTTAGAACGACGTGAACTTTCAGCCTTACGAATGCCTATTAATGTAACCTTTCCAGCACCGGACATCTCTTTGAACTTGGCACAACACCATCTGATTCTCATAGTTGGCAATACGCCTGTTTTCTTTGCCATATCATAAATTGACATTTCGGGCTTTATCAACTCTACATCCGGATAGTTCTTTCTCACAAAACGAATAACCTCTGGTGGGTCAACACTCGTAAGATTCATGTGTGCCTTGAATTTCACTCCTGCCATTACTGCAAGGTGGTAGAGGACTTGACTATCTTTACCACCGGAGAAAGCGAGATAGAAACCATTTTCCGGGTCATAATCAAGTGCCATTTGTTCACATTTGCGAAGCAAAGAGATGGAGTAATATATCTTAGATTGCAGATTCATTTGATTCCTTTCTTTATTGTTATAAGTCATTCTAAATAGTTTCCAGTTAATCCCCTGAATAGCATAGCAGAAGAAAAAGCCTTCTTTCCATTTTCAGAGACATAAGATATAACCCCAAAGACATCTGCTGTAGAGTATATTTTCCATACTAATAATTTTTCTATCATTTCTATATTGTTTTGATTAATCTGCATCATATTCGACATCAATAACTTCCTCAGACTTATATGCCATTGGCAAGGTCATATCTGCACGTAGCATTCTCCACATCAGAGAGATTGCTGTTTCTTCATCATCGGCATATACTTCTCGTATCCCGGAGTATGAGCCGTAATAATATCTTATAGTGTATTTATTCATTTCTATATTGTATTGAAGATGACCTCGCGATTTACGAGGCCATCTGATTCTTTATATTTCCCTCTTTTCTTTCGCTCTCTTACAACATCCTGCCACCATACAGAACTTACACCATGATTGCAGAGACTCATGTATTTCTCCATTACGTCGATACTTCAAGGGATAAAAATATTTCAGACGGAAGTATTTCCCGCAATGGGTGCAACGCTTATGTAGTACTCCGTCGATATTCATGTAGTTGTTCTTCCTTCTGCCAACAGGCAGACCATCATTTCCGAGTGTTATCATGATGCTACCTTTTGACGGATTAAACCGATGTTCTGTTTCACAAGTCCAATAATGCGGTTATGATATTCGGTATTCTTATTACATACTCCACGAGACTGAACCACCTGCATAGTAGCCAAATTTAGTTCTACAGTTTCCAAGTGCTTTCCTTCCTTATTCTTTGCAGACAGAATAAGAGAATCCTTCTTCTTGAAATATTGATTACTATACACACAATGATGCATTATTTCCGCTTCTTCCACAAATTCAGAAACACTTTGCAGAACCGTTATTACGATGTCTTCGGCATTGATGCACAAACCAAAGAACCGGCCTTTTTCCTTTTTATATTTCTCTTCCCACTGTGCAGCTTCCTTAAGACGCTCTTCAAGTTGCCGCTTATTCTCTATGCGCCTCTTCCGCTTCATCAGCTTGTCGTGCTCTGCTTTCAGGTCCCGGGGGCAGACATAGCGGGCGTTATGAGTATCCATATTAAAATAAGCCAGCATGTCCATATAATCAAACCATATAGACGCATCATCTATTATATACCCATTGCGGTTGCATATATTCAGGGCATGGGCGTAGGGAATAGTATACTGACCTTTCAATAGCATGTGCCTGAATACAGACAATTGTCCGGTTTTTACCATAGTCTCGGCGACGGGATTAGATAATAACTGCCGGATCACATCTATTACTGATACCCTCAATTTCAAAAGTTTATTCGTCCAGCCATTACGTTTTAATATGGGCGTCACCCTGACTACCGGATAGAAATAATTGTCGGACACATCGAAAACATCCTGCATCTCATAATAACCTGAAGCCTTATGATTATGAAACTTCACATCCATCTCACTATCATAATTCCAAGTAAAATGAAATGGACTACGCGTATATTGTTTGCCTAGAATAACCTCTTTGCCATCTTCTGATATCCAATTCTGATATATTTCAGACATAAAGAATTTTACAGCAGTCCCCTTCGTGTTATTACGCTGTACATCGAAGGAACGAATAACCATCCATCCTTTGTAAGGCTGTATTATAGAATATATCCTTTTCTCGTTGGAATAACGCCTATTTGATTGGTTCCAGTGTTCCAGCACCAGGCTTTCGCCACACTGCGGGCAAATATGTGTTCCCACGCCAATAGATACAGCAAGCGACGGTTTTAGTACTTCATCAACATGACCGCAGCACTGGCACCATACTTCACCCTTCTTCCAATAATAGCCGGTGTTCTTGAACAGATGCTTATACGGATATTCCCGTTGAGCCTCTGTCAGCGGTGGAAGCTGATTAGATAGTTCCACCACCTGTTTCTGTAATTTAGTCTTTGGTTTCATTAGAATAAACTCATTTGTTGGACTTCTGTAACTTCTTTCTTTGACCGTGATGGCTTTTTCTTGAGCAAAACATATTGCTCTTCCGCCAGACGTTTAATCGCTTCCTCACGTGCTCTTCTCTCATCTTCCTCAGTAAGCTTTACGGATTTGGTTTCAGGGGAAGCAGAGGCCTTAACGCTGGCAGGGAGTTTATTTATCTTGATGTTGTCTTCATCATAGTAATGGACAGCTAATCCGAATACTTCATCATCGGACATGCATACGGCATTGCCTCTTTTCTTGGCTTCTCCCATGATGTATGTGCAACACTCATCTATACTCTTATTCTTCTTTTTATAAGCAACAGCGAACAGTTCATCAGCCTTTGCCCGCTCATCCAAATAAGACTGGATGGCTTCCTTCAATGGGTTTTGTTTACTCATAGTACTTTGTTTTAAAAATCATCGTTATCCAATTTGGGCATTATCAGTCCCCTCGTACAAGGCAAATCACTGTGAGGAAATTCCAGCATAACACCTAAATTGCCTGTCCCTTGGAAACGCATACGGACTTCCTTCGCATTTACTGAAGCACACACATCAGAAAGCAGATATGGGTCTAATACGATTTTCTGTTTAGTGGATGCAGGACATGTATCTAATAGTTTTTGATAGTTCGGGTATTTCATTTCATCGCCTGAATAGAACTTAATCTTAATACTGTAATCGTCCCCTTGCGTAAGAAAACCGTCTTTCTCAATAGCTACGACATCATGCTTCATCAACATTTGAAAACCTTTAGCGTGAAGGAAATGACCATTCAACGACTCAATCTCTGATTCGTCAAAATTAGAAATCTCATCAATCTTGGCTTTAACAAGAATACGACCGTTACTTGCAATCGCATAGGCATTTTCAAAATACACATAATTCATCACAGGGCGAAGGAAATCAACCGAGCAGACTTTATGTAATTCAATGCCTTTATTAAAATTGTGCCTAAACTTTTTCATAAGCATTCTGTATTTTCTATTTGTTAATCTTTGATATACAGGTGACATCCCGTCTTATCTTTAGCTCTCAGCAGAAAGCTGGCTGCTTCATCACTATCTACAACCAATTTAATTGCGGTTAACCCTTCCGTTTGTGGTTTCTGAAAAAGCAGGGAGCAAGGCTGATCGTAGTACGTCCAATAGAAGATAAAATCAGCTAAATAGAAGTTATCTATCTGAACGATATATTTAATCGGGGGACGCTGCATATTAATCTTTAGATAAGTTTCTCAAGTTGGTACGCTTTCACGTCATTGTACCAATTGCCATTTACTTCTCTGGCTTCGATGGTGAAGCGAACCTTTACTTTATCTCCAACTTCCGGAGCATCTTCAACAGGATAACGCTCCAAGGTTTCCAAAACAAACTCTTTTTTCTCCCAGTCTTTACCGTTTCTTGACTGGCCACCGGTGGTTGGCAATGCCACCAATATTTTGCCTTCTACTTCGTGATACATATACTAAGTTATTTAATTATTATAATTATTATTTTTCAGCCCTCTAATGTCGGTGCCCGACAACCCTGCGGGCTGTATAGGACAAGTTGCCGAAAATCGTTAAAAATGATACTTTAAAAGCGTATATTGTTTATTATCAAATAGTTATACGCGCACCATAAGGGGTTTTCTATTATTTGTTTAATTTACTGATTATCAAACAATTACAGCTTCCTTCGAATTGGCGTAAATATCCCAACCTGGTAACTTGCTAAAAGACGGTCTTTAAATTCACGTTCCAATTCGCCCACCTCTTCCACATATTTTTTACGCTCCATGGGCCAGTTCCGGGCGAAGTTCCGAATCGTCTCCCATTGCTTCTTAGTTAGTTTACCATCCAGATACATCTTCTTGTAATGCTCCTTGAAACGCGTCACACCTATGCGCTGGATTTCACGTGCCTTTTCCAACTGGGATATTTTTATCCCTTTCGTAGCAGACAACTCCCTCACAAAGTTTATCTCCGACCAATCCTTGTAGAATATCCGGCCTACCTTCGACAAGAAGGAATTATCGGTCAGTTCATTGAGAGGAACAGATTGATGCTTGTATACCGTTTCGATGCGCAGGATATTGGCACCAACCCGGCGCCCCTTTTCCCCAGCTTCGAAGGTCTTATCATAAATCTTCAATACCTTACGGAAATACTTGCTTTTCTCCGTTGTCTTCTGCCGGAATTCCGGATAATTAGCATCATTCCATAATATCCGACCAGATGCTTCCTGAACCTGCCGGATATACTCATCTGCCGGTAACTTCATCTTCATGGTGATACCTATCTCGTAATAGGTAACTAAGGCATTCTCCATTTTCACACACAACCGGAGTAGAAGCTCCCTGATCGTTCGAACTGCCATCGCAAATGTCATCGGACGGCTGTTGTCTAACTTTCCAGTGCGGCCCTTGCTCCACAACTTGCAAATTGAACATTTACAACGCAGTTGATTCCCGCGAACCTCGATGAAGCAACCGTCGAAGTTGGCATACGCTGTTGACTTATAATAGAGCTCGTCACCTTCCGTGCATTGCTCCAGGTAGTTCCGCAGGACAATGGTGTCAATGTCGGCAGTGTCAATTCTTGCCTTTATTATCATTTTGTCGAACATTGCCTTTGGCTTCGTAGAACTGGCAGCGACGGAGGGCTTCACCGACCAATTTCCGGTTTAAAACTGAGCAGGTGACGACGATGGGCATCCCGAATGGATCAGAAGAACGGCGGCAGTTGAGGCATTTAATTGCCTCACACTTCTTTACTTCCTTCTTCATTGCCATAAGGGTACACATCTATAATAGGGGTTTCGACGACTGATCCGATGCGGTATTCGGCCATCGTGCCTTTCATCCCTTCATGTAACTTGGTAGTTGCATCCTCTGTTGAGGCACCTTGTACAAGTACATAAGTTGATGTCTTCTTCTCGGCACCGCTCTTTTCATCCAGAGTGATGAAAACCAGTTTGCACTTGAACCAACGGTCGGCGGCTTCTTCATCACTGGGGAATAATTCACTGTAGTTAGCACGACTAATGTCCGATACCGTAAACTCACCGGAGATGAACGGAGTCATTTCTTCAATGATGCGTGCTTCCGCTTCCGTAAAACTGAGTGCGTCTACCAAATAAGGTTCTGTCACTTTCTTATTCATCCCATTCTCTATTACTTTCTCGTAACGGATTTTACAAATAAACCAAGTATGCATTGCCATAATCAATTATCCTTTATTACTTCCAAATCCCCTAAAAAGTAACGAACATACCCATGCGAGTTTTATACTATCACCCCATTCGATAGAACGCACCAATGTCCCATTCTCAACCAATGAAGGGAATACATGAGGGATGGTATTATCCCAAAGAAGGTAGACGCATGTTCCTGAAATACATGCCACAGCAAACAGCAGCGCAGCACCAACGATAAATCCTATAATCTTATTCATATTTCTTGTTTTTTAGTTTCTTAATAAATTTCTTGCACCTACGACATAAGTCCTGGTCAGGAGATGTTTTCGGTGCGTATTTCTCAATTTTATCAGAGCACTGCCGAAGCAGGCGCTCTAATACTTGCATATCCGTTTTGCATAATTCCATGTCACTTAATTTGCTTTTCCTTCTTCAATCGCTTCACCTCTTTTCGATAGTAGTCAATCATTGCGCGATATTCAAAGTCTGAGATTTTATTTATCTGATATTTCATTGCCTCAAGCATCAATACGGTAGTCTCTCCGTACTTGGCTATCAAACCACGTCTGTAGCCCTGTATATTCCCCTCGTCAAAGCGATTGCACTTCCGGCACTGGGCATTGCAGTTCTTTTCATTGAACCGGGTAGCCATGTGCTGGCGGTTAATATAATGGCCACAATCAGACTGATCAAAGGGAAGAAGCCTTCCGCATGAGATACATTTGAATCCCCCGCTTGGAAGCGCATCCCGAAGCCGGATGAACATAGCGAACACCGTGTCAAGGCGCGATTTTAATTTATTTGTGGACATAGGTAACACCCGTTATCTGCTGATACTGGTCCTCACTGCGGAAGCGTATAGCATTCTGAAACCAAATATCGTTAGCTGCCTTATAAGGACTCGCATCTGTTAGATCACTTGAATTGTCATCCGACAAACGGGCGATAATAGCACGCGTACGGTCTGCGTCATTCCAAAATATGGCAGTGTCTCCAATGCGGGGCACTTCTTCCACCTGATCCGTCAGATCACAGAGGAAGTCGCCGTAACGCTCTGGCTCAAATCCAATGATCAACTTGTTGTCAATGACTTCGACAGAAATGATTCTACGCTCAGGAGGAATCTTATAATCTTCAATCTTCATTTTCATATTTCAATATATTTTTGAATCGTAAAACTTCTTATTCTTCATATACTCCTGGGCTACGTCATACTGTGATGCCGGTGCGATACGGTCATGGATGTACTGGTATTTTTCAAGGCTCATGCCGGAAAGAACGTCATCGGTGTATTCTGTCCGACCTCCATAGACACACCCAGCAATGACTATTGCTATGAGGATTGCCTGAATAATATACTTACTGGTCTTATTCATGCTTGATTCTCCTTATCCACTGTAAATCGTAATACATCTGATCCTTTACATTCCCAACGACCGTTCTTCTTGTCGGTAGTCTTGACATAAGCAATCTTCTTCTCGGCAGTCAAGCGTTCCAAGCGTCTGCGTCCACCAACTAAAACAGAGGATTGATTTTTGCTGAATGTTACCTTTTCAGCAGCCTTCATGATTTCCTGTAGTCTATCCATGATTATCTTCCTTTCCTATGAATTTGTTTACGAAGTATATCTGCCCTTTGCCGGTGACTTTGCTCGTGGTATTTACAATGACATCACCGTTGGGTTTAGTTATTGTTGTCTTTTTGATTTCAAACAACCCTAACTCCATAGCTTTCTGTGTAGGCTGGTTATAGTACTGGCCTTTATTGCAGAGATAGCCATTCTTGCGCATCCATGTGAATAATCTGTTTTGCCCAATGGTTACCCCATTTTGAGAGATGATTTTTGCAAGCTCAGATACCAGGCAACAACGCTGGGAAGTTGATACAGCCTCAGCAAATAGAACTTTAGGTTTATTGGTTTCAAGTTGCTTCTGCTGACATTCAATTTGCTCCTGTTGATGAGCAGCAAGAAGAAGGGCCTCTTTGAAAGAACCGGGTATCTGAAAACCTCCACTCTTTATCATTGCTTCCATCTTATTGAAAGCTTCAATGTAATCCAATTTGAATTGAAGAGCTTTCTCACCTGTGAACCCCATCACGAGGAGAGTAAAACCATCACGGTTCATTACGTATGCGGGAGCCTTTTTAACGCCACCGCCAACCGGCATTGGAATCTCTTGTTCAATTAGGGCAAACATTTTGTTAAGTTTCTGATTCTCAACGAAAGTGGATTTTTCCGCTTTCGCTATCAACTCTCGAACTGCATCCAGAACTTCAACATGGCGTTTCCCGAATTTTTCAGCAACCAGCAAGCTGCTTGTTAACACCTGATTGTTTTTTCCTTGAAATACTAAATCTCTCATATCCTTTTCTTCCCCCTAAAGAAGAAAGCCCAATTCTTTCTTGACCCTTATTGTGGCTGTTAGGTCAATACTCGAATTGAGCTTTTCAAATGTCTTTTATCACGGTAACAGCCACGGAACCGATAATTGTGTCGTAAAACATTGGCACATTTGTAGGATAAGTGAAAAGGACTGCCTATCTTTGCAAGCGATCAAACAAGACAGCGATAGGAAAATGGACGCTACCATAACAGCCCTTTTTGTATCCGTCTGTGAGCTTAGTGACGTTTTACGAATGCAAATATATCAGTAATTGATAAATATAATATCATTAACTGATATATTTAACTTATTTTATATCAGTATGGCAGTTAATGAAAGATTAAAGGAGATTAGAATCTTCTTAAAGATGACCCAAAAAGAAATGGCTAATATACTAAGTATCAGCCAAAACTCTTATTCATACATAGAAGGCGGAAAAGTATCATTGACTGATAAAAACAGAAAGATACTTATTGAAAAGCTTGATGTCAATCCAGACTTTCTTGATGGAAAGAACAAACGTTTTTTTATACATGAGGGATCATTTGCTGCTGCAATAAATAAAGCCTCAGCTAACGAACAGGCAATAGTAAACTCTGTATTAAATAATTCTGGTGCCGAAAAACGAGAAACTAAAACAGAAACTCGTCCTCGTATTCCTTATACGGCTGCCGCCGGTTCTCTCACCAGCGCAGTAGAAGGCATTACATCGGATCAGTGTGAACACATACCCCGAATCAACATCTTCCCTGAGTATGATTTCACTATTATCATCAAGGGTGATAGCATGGAACCCAAATACGAAGGAGGCGACGAGGTGGCTTGTAAGCGTATAGACAGTACTTCATTCATCCAATGGGGTAAAGTACATGTGCTCGATACAGCGCAAGGTATCCTGATCAAAAGAACGTATGAAGATGGGGAGAAGATACGTTGTGTATCATATAACCCGGAATATCCGGATTTCTCGATAGATAAGGATGAGATTTACTCAATGAGTTTAGTAGTAGGACTTGTAAGATTATAAGATGAAAAACGATGAAACGACTATTATTCATATTTTTATTAGGGCTTCTCTATATTAACGGAAATGCCCAAGAACAAGAAACATTATCCAATCAATCAGTTATTGATATGAAGGAATTAGGATTTAGTGATGATGTAATCATTACTAAAATTAATTCGTCAGACTGTCTCTTTGATACATCTATAAACAGCCTCAAAATACTAAAAGAGAAAGGTATTAGCAATGAGATTATTATTGCTATTATGGAAGTCAATAAAAAAGATAAAGAAAACAAACAAGAACAAGATAATGCCATATCCGGTATATTCTACAAAGAAGATGGAAAACTAAAAAAGATATATCCAACAACATTTTCCGGTACGAAAATGAATACATTAGGAACTGCGTTCTCTTATGGAATCGCAAGTACGAAAATAAGATCAACTATGCCAAGAAGCACTTCGCAGAATATTGTCAAAAGTACACAGCCAGAATTCTATTTTCTATTTAACAGTAGCAATATAGATGCTTCTCTTTCAAACTGGTGGTTCTCTGTAGCCTCGTCCCCAAGCCAGTTTGTATTAGTAAAACTAACCCCAAAAAGAAATAGTAGAGAATTGGAGACTGGAAAAGTAAATATCTATGCTGGCACTGAGATGGGTGTCAGCGAAGATGCATCTATCAAATTTAAATCCTCCGCAATTAATGATTCGGAATTTAAAGTAACTCCAGAAAGTGTACTGGAACCTGGAGAATATTGTTTTTTCTACCAAGGTTCAATACCGATGGGCGGATATACAAATCAAGCCGTTTTTGATTTCTCCATACCATCCAACGCATATAGTCCCGCTAAATACAGAGTAGGAAACGTGGTATGGGTAAATATTGATAATAAGATCAAGCAATGTACAATTACGGAAGTGCATATTAGAAATAATAACGTACTATATAAAGGAGAAACTAATTATTCGTTTAAAACAATAGCGTGGAAGGAGCCAGATTGCAGCTTTGATAAGGAAGAGCTAAAGGCAAATAAATTTCAGATAGATGGAATAGATTGTCAAGTTGTAAAGAAGTACGGCAATGGCATGGTAATTTGCACATCTAAAGAATTAACTCCTGATCAGATTAGACAAGTTAAAAACACCCAGAATCTAAGTGGAAGAATAATGTTCAACTTAGAGGATAATTACGAAAAAGGAGATGCCTATGCAGGAATAGATGAAGGCTTTATCATTCTCTATAAAAATAATGAGTTTATAAAATTATAATCTCGCATTTTATGATTTCAGAATAGAGTAACTAACATAATTATTAACCCAAGACACCGTAACGGTGGAAAATGTAGTATCTTAAAGAGAATAGGAGCGAGGGAAGTAGATTTATAATCAGCTAAAAAATAGCAGTTTACTAAGAAGCAATTATATTGCTGAGTAAAAACTTCTAAGGCGTGGGTCTTGCGTTCGAATCGCAACGGAATCACTAAAGGTGGTTACTTCGGTAACTGCCTTTTTTGTTGTATATCAGTTTATTGCGTGGTAAAATAGGGTCAGTCCGATTAAAATATAGCCATTTATGTTATATAATGATTAATATTTATTGGTACAAAATCATGCACAATTATGCACACTAATGCACTACTTTTGATACCAAAAACGTGATACCGATGTTTGGTTTCATTAACACCAATTTAAAAATTAAAAAGTATGAAGTACATTATAAGCATATAATTTGCTTTGATAAATTTCTTCTAACGCTTCAGCCTGCAAAACAAGATTTACGTAAAATAACACTTGTTACAGCATTTCTAAAAACTACAAAAAAGTTAAAAAGGTTTTGCTCCTATAACAATGAACACTAATTTTGGAATATCAACTTTTAAAAAATTAAAGCACATGAAAAAATTATTGTTATCCATTGCACTATGTTGTGCAGCAACTAACTTTTTTGCACAAACTACAGACCCAGGAGATCTGATTAACCAAGGAAAAGCAGCGCTTGAAGCTAAAAACTATCAGGAAGCATATGTTAAATTCAGTACTTACCTGACACAGACAAACAATCAGGATTCTGTAATTGCTTATAACTGTGGTGTTTGTGCCGACAAAATCAAAAAGCCGACAGAAGCACTTAAATATTTTGATATTGCCGTTCAAAAGAAATATAATCTGGGAAATGCATATGTAGGTAAAGCTGGTGCATTGAAAGATTTGAAAAAAGATGCTGAATATCTTGCAACCTTGAAAGAGGGCATAGAAGCAGCCCCCGAAAACAAAACTTTGAGAAGACTTCATGCTAATTATTACCTGAATGCTGGTATTAAGGCTCAAAAGGCTAATAAACTGGATGATGCTGAGGAAGCATTCAAACAAGTATTGGCTGATGATGATAAAAATACAAATGCTTTGTACAGCTTAGGTACTCTTTCTTATAATAAGGCTGCCTTAGTTCTGAAAAATGCTGCTCCATTGGCTAATTCGGATAAAGCGAAGTATGATGCACAGAAAGAAATCGCTGACAAGAACTTCCAGGATTCTAAAAAATATCTGGAACAGGCACTTCCCTTATTGTCAGCTGACAAACCTCGTGAAAAGAGCATGATAGATAATATCAAGAAATTATTGCCGCAGATTGAGGCACAACTGAAATAATCCATCAGAAATATAGTAAAAAAAGAAAGCCGTATCGGAATTTTAATCTGGTACGGCTTTTTCTTCAAGCATATTGCTCTATTTTGTTTTCTTCAATATCACCGCAGTACGTGCAGGAATATAAAGCTTCAGCCATTCTTTCTTCTCCTTTTCATACAGCGGATCAGCGACGGTGAAGTGTTTCACTGTATCGTCTGCAAAACCGTTACCACCATAAGCGGGATTATCCGTATTCAATACGACTTCATATGTTCCGGGAGATACCAAGAAGCCGTAATCAGTGAAGGATTGTTTCGGATTGAAGTTGAATACAAAGACATAGTCTTTACGCATATATGCCAATACCTGATCGTTATCGTTATGCCAGATTTCCTGAACGGGTGTTGCCTGGAAAGCTTTCACGCTCTTGATGATTTTTAGCATATCGGCATCAAAATCTGCCATGTAGTGGTAGGTGAGGTTTTTGTTATCAACCAAGTCCCATTGGCGTCGGGCGTATTTGCACGACCAGTCGTTACCTTCGCGTGGGAAGTCAATCCACTCGGGATGACCGAACTCATTCCCCATAAAGTTGAGATAACCTCCGTTGATAGTGGTTGCCGTCAACATACGTATCATTTTATGAAGAGCGATACCACGGTTTACGGTGTAGTTCTCATCACCTTTTTGCATATGCCAGTACATATCGGCATCTATCAGGCGGAAGATGATGGTTTTATCACCTACCAATGCCTGGTCATGACTTTCTGCATAAGAAATGGTCTTTTCATCCTTGCGGCGGTTGGTAACTTCCCAAAACATACTGGACGGTTTCCAGTCTTCATCAATCTTTTCCTTGATAGTCTTAATCCAGTAATCGGGAATGTTCATTGCCATACGATAATCAAAGCCATAGCCACCATCTTCAACTTTAGCAGCCAGTCCGGGCATACCTGATACTTCTTCGGCAATGGTCAAAGCCTTTGGGTTAACTTCGTGAATCAGCTTGTTGGCAAGGGTCAGATAGCAAATAGCGTTATCATCCTGGTGTCCATTGAAATAATCCCCGTAGTTACAGAATGCTTCGCCCAATCCGTGGCTATAATAAAGCATGGAAGTCACGCCATCGAAGCGGAAACCATCAAAACCATATTCTTCAAGCCAGTATTTACAGTTGGAGAGAAGGAAATGTATTACTTCATTCTTTCCATAATCAAAACAAAGCGAATCCCAAGCCGGATGCTCGCGACGACCACCGGGGTAGAAGTATTGATTCGGATCACCGGCAAAATTACCCAGACCTTCCACTTCATTTTTTACAGCATGGGAATGGACAATATCCATGATAACTGCAATACCTAATCCATGTGCCGTATCGATCAGTTGCTTCAATTCATCCGGTGTACCGAAGCGCGAAGAAGCAGCAAAGAAACTGGATACATGATAACCAAAACTACCATAGTAAGGATGTTCTTGGATAGCCATAATTTGGATACAGTTATATCCGGCCTTGGCTATGCGTGGAAGTGTTTTTTCACGGAATTCGTTGTAAGTACCTACTTTTTCCTCTTTTTGAGCCATGCCGATATGACATTCATAAATCAGTAGAGGATCGGTAGAAGGCTTGAAAGCTCGTTTCTTTGCTTTATACGGTTTTTCCGGATTCCAGACTTGCGCACTGAAAATCTTGGTTTGCTCGTCTTGCACTACACGGGTAGCCCAGGCTGGGATACGTTCTCCACAGCCACCTTCCCAATGTACAATGAGCTTGTACAAGTCACCATGCTTTATAGCGTCTGCAGGAAGTTTGACTTCCCAGTTACCATTATTCTTGCGTTTCAGACTGTACTTCTTTTGTTCTTTCCAGTCGTTGAATGTACCGACTATGAATATCTGTGTGGCATTGGGCGCCCACTCACGAAAAATCCAGCCATCTGCTGTGCGGTGTAGTCCGAAATATAAATATCCCGAGGCAAAATCAGACAAGGTCTGTTTCCCTTTGTTCGTCAGTTCAGCTTCTTTGTCTAATGCATGCTGATGACGGCCGTTGATGGCATCTTCGTAAGGTTCCAGCCATGGGTCGTTCTTAATCAAGTTCAATGTTTCCATAAAGGATGAGTTTTTGATTGGAGTTATTATGCTTTCACTTTCACGATGACTTTCTTCACTCCGTCGGGAGAGATGCCGGGAGCATGACCGTCTTGGGGAAAGAAGATGGCAAACATACCGGGTTTCACGGTGATGTAGGTTTCAGCCAGTCCTTCAAAGAAAGTGATATCTTTTTCTGCATTGTAAGGAGCATCAGCCGGTACACAATCTTTTCCTGCTGTATAGCCCATTACTTCCGGTCCGGAAAGTGGTATCTGGATGTCGATAAATTCATTGTGCGTTTCCAGTTTGGCCTGTTCTTTAGCTTTAGGGGTAGTCTGAGCTACGTTTACAACCAAGTCTTTACCTTTTAATTCGGTTTTGCCAACTTCCATTGCGTTTAAATCATGTGACTGCAAAAACTCAATAGCCTGGGCAAATAAAGGGTTCAACGATGCATATTTTTCTAAATTTTCTAATCTATCTACTACCATAGCTTTAATGTTTTAAGTTAGTTATTTATTATCAGATTTTATTCAAATTCATCTATTGTATAATTCAGAAAATCGGCAAAAGGTTTCATTTGCTTGAAAATATCTGCTGTCCGATCCAGAAAATCAGGTTGCAGGAAGAAGTCGTCCGGTTGGCCGCAATAACAAGTATAATCCTTGCATTTTAGGTATTGCGCATACTCGAAATCCTTCGGGAAGCCTTTGGGGACAGTCTTCAGAAATGTTTCGCCGATTACTGGGAAATATTGTTTGAAAGCGGGAGCTTCAACAATGCTGCGATATTCATCTATATTATCATAGATGGCCTGCCGCAGAGCTTTCAGCGTCTTTGGAGGCAGGCAATAGCTGCCGCCCGCCAACAGACAATTACCCGGTTCGATGTGAACGTAGTAACCGCAGTGGTCCGATTTCTTACCGTGGGCGTTGATATATCCACCCAAATGAGTTTTATACGGGGTCTTGTCTTGCGAAAAGCGCGTATCACGATAGATGCGGTAAGTGCAATCTTTGGCCTGTACTCCGCGGATGCTTTCGTCGAAGAGCGCGATACGGTTAATGATAACCGATAATAAGTTCTCAAATTCATAGCGGGCTTCTTCATATAAGTCCTTATGAGCGTTGAACCATTCACGGTTGTTGTTAGCGGACACTTCTTTCAGGAAGTGAAAAATAACAGGGATGTTCATATTCGTATTTTCCTTATTATCTGACAAATTTACGCATAATTTTTCTAACATACTACAAAGAGGGACAAAAAAAGCATCGGCTCTGGTAAACCGATGCTCCTTACACATTTATCAATCAAACAGACGCTTCTGTTTTTGATGTACTTACTTATCACAAGCGGGTACGTCTCCTTTAATTAATCTTATATCTAATACTATGAAAAACACAATTATATAACACAGCCCCACAGAAAAAGTTCGAGGGGGTAGAAGGAATTTTATCATTTGTTTGTATCTTTGTAGAAAAATTATACGAACATATGGAATATAAATATGATGAAGAGAGTGTGAATGCCTTGATGAAGTGGGCTGAGAACGCACAGTTACCTAAGGAGGTACAGCTGAGTGAAGCTGAAAAAATAATGGATACGAAGCAATATGTGCAGGCAAATCTAAGTGATATCAGAGCACATTATCCGGATGAATTTTATAATCCCGCCATTCAACGTCTATATAGGCTAAAGAGTAAAGTGGAAGAAGGGGAATAAGACAGATATCATTTAATATGAAGCGAAGAATCTGTTATCTTTATTGTGTGAAAGAAAAGAGATTCTTCGCTTTATTCTGATTTGGCTTATAATTTAATCTTTAAAATCTTACCACTACAACCTTCCAGCGATACTTCCGTAGCTTTATAAGGCAACAGGCTGATATTCTCTGTTTTATCCGTCAGCAAATCGACTGCCGGATAAACATCCATTTGTGGTATTTGCAAGAAATCAAAGGCATGCGAGGGGACATTTATTGCCACATCCACTGAAATATGATCGAAATTCACGATTATGAACAATAATTCATTACCCGCTTTGCGCAAGAATGTATATTGTTTATGTTCATTGAAGCGCCAGCCATTTACGTTAGCATACATCAAATCGAAGAATTCACCTTCAGTTATTGCTTTTTCTTCATTGCAAAGAGTCAGGATGCGCTGGTAGACGCCATATATATGTTTTTGATCTTCTGTCAACATCTTGCCATCAAACTTTCCGCCATTTCGCCAGCGACGGATGCTATCGACACTCCAATAGTCAAAAATAGTAGTTCGTCCGTCCCTGCCGCTGAAGCCTTCGCTATCCATGCCCAGTTCTCCGAATTCCTGCCCGAAATAAATCATCATAGGATTGGTGTTCATACAGGCGGAGACAATCAGTCCCGGAATTGCTTTACGTGGATTTCCGACAAAGAAATCAGAAGCAATGCGTTGTTCATCGTGGTTTTCCAGGAAGTTCAACATCCGTTTCTCGATTCCATTCAGTTTTTGCCATGAGCGGGTGATGGCTGTGGCGGAATCATATCCGCAAATCACATTGCGGAGGGTATCATAAAGCCCTACTTTGTCATACAGATAATCGAACTTGCCACGGAACAGATAGTTATGATATTCTGCCGGATTATAGACTTCGGCAATGAATAACAGATTGGGATGTTGCTCCTTAACCTGTGGTACCACCCATTCCCAGAACTCTACCGGAACCATTTCCGCCATATCGCAGCGGAAGCCATCAATATTCTTATCCGCCCAAAAAAGGAGGATGTCCAGCATCTTTGTCCATGTATCGGGAATAGGGCTGAAATGACGGGTTCCACCATTCTGATAATCCACACCATAATTCAGTTTTACGGTTTCGTACCAGTCGTTTATGTTGGGGTATGCGTCAAAGCGGTTATTTCCCGTAGCTTTTGCAGGACATTCTTTATATGGTTCGGCAGCAGCCCCCTTCATGTCAAACTGACCGTGTAATTCAGATTGAGGTATGTAATAGAAATTATTGTATGGACTGAATGCATAAGCAGGATCATCGTTTGCTCCTAACTGTGATGTTCCATCCGGTTGTGCGTCCGAATGATACTGGCGGGCTACGTGGTTGGGTACAAAATCGATAATTACCTTTAAGCCACTGCGATGCGTGCGTTGCACCAGATTCTCAAATTCTTTCATACGTTCCGACACATCATTGGCAAGGTCAGGATCTACATCATAATAGTCCTTGATGGCATACGGGGAACCCGCTTTACCTTTCACAATGGCCGGATGATCGGGACATATGTTATAGCGTCGGTAATCCGTTTGTGTGGCATGTTCGATGATACCGGTATACCAGATATGGGTTGTTCCGAGTTTTTTTATTTCAGCCAGTGCTTTGGCGGTAAAGTCCGCCATCTTGCCACATCCATTTTCTGTTATGCTACCGTTATTGATGCAGTGATTATGATTGTTGCCGAACAGGCGCGTAAACACTTGATAAATAATTATTTTTTCTTCTTTCCCCATTTTCTTTTTTATTTTACGGTTTGATAATTGCTTCTTCTTTCCAAACGGAACCTTTGTCCACTTTCAATTGATCCAGAAGGGTGTTGGCTGCATTATATCCTTGCATAAATATCTCTTCTGCCTTCTCCAGTTCAGTGTTGCTGTACCCGTCCAGGTTATACGGTTCTATCAATAAGTCCGCTTTTTCACGCTCCGGAAAAGTATTTGCACGAAACATGAAATGGTAAGAACGCATGGCGATACTTACGATATTCATCTTGTATTTATTCGCCATCAGCGGACTGACATTGACTGCCACCACTTTATCGCACACGCGCCGGATGGTGGAAACCGGTAGATTCATGAACAATCCTCCGTCTACATAGTGCGTACCCTCTATCTTTACCGGAGAAAAGAGTATAGGCATACAACAAGAGGCCGCCACACGTTCCGCGATTTCCCCTTTATGGAAATGAACCGAGCGTCCGTGGTCGAGGTCGGTAGCGGTAATGATGAGAGGAATCTGCAATTCTTCCATCGTCTTGGCTTTCAGGTTGGTTTTCAGGAAGTCGATGAATTCACCTAACTCGAATAATCCCACTTTGGGAATGACCAATTTAGTCAAATCCTGAAACTTATGTCCGGCGAAAAAGTCCAGAACTTTGTGTGGCTCATTGCCGTCGGCATAGAACACGCCGGCTAAGGCACCAGCACTTACACCCGAAAGGATATTGGGTTTGATGTCATGTTCCAGCAATGCCTGCATCACTCCCAGATGTGCAAAACCCTTGATGAAACCGCCACTCAAAGCATAACCGACAGGATATTTCTTCGTAAACCAATTATTTGTTGTTACCTCCATGTCAAAAATCTACCATATATTTGTTCGGCACGAAATTAGTGATTTTATTGTAGGTTGAAAGGAAAAAGGGAGAAAAATGTGCCGAGATAGAGAAAAAGTAACGCCTGCCTCCAATTTATTTTGCGGAAGACAGGCGTTAGTGGGGATCGGGAAATATTCAATCAGAAACCGAAATCATCTACCTGAATTTCTTCCTGATGATTGTCGGTGAAGGGTTTAGCTTCTTGTTGCACAACGTTTCCTTCAATGTACACAGCGCGGAAGGGGCGTGCAGGACAGATATATTCACAGCCACCACAACCTACGCAAATATCCGTATTTACATGGGGGATCGTCAATCCGTCCTTATATGGTATCATCGAAAGAGCCTGCGTGGGGCAATGCTCGGAACAAGCCCCGCAACTGGTGCCGTCCCGATAAACAATACAGTTTTCTTCGATAAACACAACCTTGCCTATCTGTGTCAGATGTTTCTGTTCCTTCGTCAGAGGCAGGATAGCTCCGTTCGGACAAACATCACTGCACACAGTACAGTCAAAGTTACAGAATCCTTTTTCAAAATAGACGGTCGGCTGCATCATTCCTCCGATGCCATATTCCATAAAAGCAGGTTTCAACACATGAGAGGGACATTTGCTGACACATAAATGGCAGGAGGTGCAATGTGCCTGAAAGTGGTCCTGGCTGATAGAACCCGGTGGCGTTATCGGTGTTTCCCGTTTGTCGCTTTTCATTCCGGCGGCAACGGCCACTACATTCTGTGCCTGCGCCATTACTTTAGGGGCGGTAGCGGCAGTTGTCAAACCTGCAACCAGAAAACGGCGTTTGGAAGCATCAGCAACAGTCTGTTTTTTACTTCCGAAAGGCATGGTATAGCGAAGTGCGTTTTGTCGGCATTCACCCAGGCAATCAAAACAATCTACGCAACGACTGTAATCAATGGCTTGCTCCTTGCTATTGATGCACGATGCTTTGCATTTGGTGGCACAGAGTCCGCAATGATTGCATTTTTCCGTATCAATGCGGACTTTGAATAATGAAAAGCGACTGACGAATCCGAGCAACGTACCCACCGGACACATTGTATTGCACCATGTACGGCCGTATCTCCATGCCAGGAAACCAATCAGCAGGAATGTTACCAAACCTATAATAAATGAAGAGATACTCAACAAAGAGGCGTCCACCTGATAAAATGTATAGTTGTTGAACCTGGAGAATACACTCTCCAACAGATTGTTTCCTAACATATACACAGGCTTGAATACATTGGTCACCATACGTCCGAAAGCACTGTACGGGTCCAGGAGACCCAAAATCACAGTGAAATTAAGGAGAAAAGCCACGGTTGTCACACCCAATACCCCCCAGCGTAATATTTTCCTGGCGGGAGAGTAACGGAAACGTTTCTTTTTCTTCGCTGTCTTCTTGGAAATCCAGGTCACTATATCCTGAAAAACACCCATCGGACAAACGGTGGAACAGTAAATGCGGCCTAAGAACAGTGTTATCAGTATCAATACCACCAGCGTTATAAAACTCAATGATACCAATGCCGGTACAAACTGCACATGAGCCAGTCTGTGGAAACTATTCGGCAATATTTCCGCAAAATCCAGAAAATAAAAAGTTATCAGTCCGAAGAAGACGACGGACAGTAGAATACGTGCTTTTCTCAACATAAATGTGTGTACTTTTATACTCTCGAACTAAAGTCTGATTCGCTTTACATTCAATTTGTCCAAATCCATCGTTCCAATTTTCAGCGCTTGTCCGTTAGCAAGGTGGGCAACGCTTTCAAGCGGCATTTCACGAACCTGGTTGAAGAACTTAGTGGCGGCTGTATCCACAGCTACGATATCCTGCGAGATGAACAATCCCTTTGTCAGAACTACATCGGAGGCGGAACGTCCGCGCGGGCCATTTGTCTTCAAGACACGGTAGGCGTCTACTACATTCAGCACTGCTTTCTTATCCATTGTGCAGATATCTGCAATGCACTGTTGCAAATCATTGGAATGGAAGAAACCACGGTCCCAGACAATCCCCATATGGTTTTTCATTGAAATGGTCAGATTGGCGCCTCCATGATTTTTCAGAATGGGAACATTAATCCAGACATCACTATTTAAGATTGCTTCATGCACTTTGGCACTTTTCATACGCTTGCCTTTAGGCAACGAAACAGGTTTGTAGTAACTTTCCAGATGGGCGGGCATTACCTTTGCACCGGCAGCTTTGGCAGCAGCTTCTATACCACTGTTTTTATAACACTTCTGCCAGTCGTCGCAAGTATGGTCGAAAACCGTCACTTCTTTCGCGCCTGCGGCAAGGCATTGCTTCACAATCTCGGCAACAAGTTTCGGATTGGTGTTACCTGCCAGCTCGGGCACTTTATCCCAACCGATATTGGGCTTGACCACTACTTTCTGTCCCGGTTTGATAAACTGCTTCATGCCACCCATTTCCGCAATGGCACGCTGGAACATCGCTTCGGGTTCTCCACCCATCACTGCTACCAAATCCACTTTACCGCCGCCTGCATTTGTCAGCTTCTGCGCCAGTATATCCATTGCTTCCGAGCGTTGCACGGTCATCACTGCACCCGTCACCGCCAGAGTCTTTAAGAAATCCCTTCTGTCCATAGGCCCTTTGTTTAATTTTCAATTATTAATTATTAATTCCCTACACTATCCAGGGGAATTTGAAACATGTCTCATCAAACAGGGCATAATCTGCCGTTCCGTTGACTGCGAATGTTTTTATCAGGCGTGCTTCTTTGAGTAATTCGCACGCTAAACGAATGGTAGAGCCGGTCTTAATCCGGTCATCTACCAATAAAATGCTTTTATCTTTGAAATCAAAATCAACCGGAGCCAGCAACTGAGGTGCATCGTACTTGGGATGTTGATATTCATCCCGCAAGTTGATGCGCAGCAGATGCACTTCCTTTTGTAAACGTTGATTGATGATGCCAGCCGGAACGATACCGCCATTAGCAATTGCCACGATCATATCAAAATCATCGTGGAACTCAATAGTGCGGAAACGTTCCAGCACTTCTTCCATTGTTTTTGCCATATTCTATGGGAGATTAGCTGTCTGTTATTAAAGTTTAGAGATGGCTTTCAGCAAAGCGTAACCACCGAACCACTGAATCAGCATACCCGGAACACCTATACGGAAATCCTGTACAGCCACGAAGAAGTTACCGCACAAAGCCCATTCAAAAGCTGTGCCCAGCGCTTGGTAAGTAAGAATTACGCCAAGCAATGCGATTAATGATACCTTCTTTGTATATCGTGCAGCAAGTGCGGCAGCTCCTGCAAGTAAACCAGATTTAACCAATAGCACAGGCAATGCGGCTACGGCAGGCATACCAAACAGTAAATGATTAACCACCGGAGAAAGCAAGGCCGTAAGTAATCCCACACGGAAACCGAATTTATAAGCGGCGATCAATGTAAAGAAGTAGATAGGCAGCAATGTTGGTCCACCCATAGGTGCCAGATGGCAAAGTTGCGGCAATGCGATATTTCCTGCGACAAATAAGAATGCAAACAAATAGGTCTTTACGTTACTGAACGACAAAGAGTAGAGTTTAGCAGATGTTTCCATTATTCAATTGATTAGATTTTAATTGATTATTAATTTTGTTTCTTCAAGATACAAAAGTAGGGGATGAATGCTCGTCACATTTAAAGATTTGTATCAATCCTTATAAGTTTTGTATCGGTACGTTTATAGTAAGACTCTTTTGAGCGGAAAAGGTTTAAATCTTCACCAATTCATATTGCATAGTGCCCAGGCCGATCTTTTCCGCATGGCGCAAGCCCGCCAGCCAATCCGTATTCGGATGCATCAGGTGGAACTTGTCATGACCGCACAAGTCATCATGTTCATGCTCAGAAGAGAGACGGTTTTCCGTATGCAGGATAGGAGCCTGGATTACCATATCCGCGCACGCTTTATCCAGAGCTACGGGATCAGTGGAAGCCAAAATGCCGAGGTCGGGGATAATGGCAGCGTCATTATGGTTCCAGCAGTCACATTCCGGAGAAACGTTCATGATAAAGCTGATATGAAAATTCGGCTTATCTTTCACTACTGCCAGAGAATATTCGGCAATCTTGTAATTCAACCTTTCGGATGTGTCTTCATCGCCCATCACGGCGCCGTCGTATTGGCACAGGGCAACACATTGTCCGCAACCCACACACTTTGCATAGTCGATTTTAGCTTTACGCCCGGCATTCAGATGTACGGCATCGTGTGCACAGTGCTTTACGCAGATATTGCAGCCGATACAGCTTTCCGTGTCAATCTTAGGCTGGGAAGCCGAATGCAGTTCCAGTTTTCCGGCTACACTGGCACAGCCCATGCCCAGATTTTTTAAAGCGCCGCCAAAACCGGCCTGCTCATGCCCTTTGAAGTGGTTCATGCTGATAATGATATCGGCATCGGCAATAGCTGTACCGATTTTGGGAGCGGCACAATATTCACCATTTAAAGGAATTTCCCGGCAATCCGTACCTTTCAGCCCGTCGCCTATGATAACCTGGCATTGAGCGGATATAGGATTATAACCATTCTCCATTGCGCTTTGCAGATGGTCTACGGCATTGGCACGACGACCCGAATAAAGCGTGTTGCAATCTGTGAGGAAAGGTCTTGCGCCGTTTGTACGCAATAGGTTTGCCATGCGTGCCGCATAGTTCGGACGAAGATAAGCAAGGTTCCCGGGTTCTCCGAAATGAATTTTGATAGCGACAAAACTATCCTTTAAAGGCAGTTTTTCAATACCGGCCCGCTTCACCAGGCGTTCCATCTTATCGAGAAGATTAGAAGTAGGAGAGGTACGCAGGTCTGTGTAGTATACTTTTGATGTTTCCATATAATACCTGTTTGTTGTTATAGTTACGTGCAAAAATAACAGATATTATCCATATAAATAGGTATAAAACAAAAAAAAGTAGCGGAAAAAAATCCGCTACTTTAACTTTCTCATTCCGGACAGAGATTATCCTAACGGATTCTCATCTACGCCTCCACCGCCTTGGCTACCACCGCCCTGGTTGCCACTGTTTCCACCATTACCGGAGCTACTGCCGTCCGTATAGTCTGTGTCTACCGGAACTGAACGTGTCACACTCATTTCGCCCAGTGTGCGTTGGAAAATCTTCCCCGGAGTAAATACGATACGTTTGCGGATGATGTTACTTGCCGTAACCTTATCAGCCGAGTCTTCACTCTTTGCCTTAATGGTGGGACGGAAGATACCAAACTCACCCAACTGAACGCTTTTTCCGTCGTCAATATCCTCGGCCATTATATCTACTAAGCCACTGACTACTAAGTCCACAATCTTGCGATGCACTCCGCAAAGACGACTGACCTTTGCACACGTCTTACTGAAACTCATCTCTCCCGAACGAACGGACTTAGCTACATACTTCTCGGTTTTTGAATCGTCAAAGCCAAACACTCTTTTTGTCACTACATACTCTAAAGCCATAATTGTTAAAGTTTAAATGGTTAAAAAAATAAGGTTTACTGTTGTCATTTGTTTTAATGACTTTGCAAAGGTACAATGAAGCGTTTGATGTATTGTCCCCTTTTGGTACCTTTAGAGGTGTTTTTCTGAGAAAAGTAATAAGAAGCTAATTTTCAAGGCATTGAAAAAGATATAAGGCTTACGTAGAAGATTATTATGCTTTTACCCTCTGTTTTTGCTTTAATGTTTTGCACATTCTATTATTATTCAATATCTTAGTATCCTAATTTATAAACACATAAAAAAGAAAGCGCTATGAAACACTCTTATTTCTATTCTTTCACTTGTTCTATTTTACTTCTTACTGCTTGTTCGGGAGAAAAAACAGCTGATGCCAAACTTCCTATCATAAATATAGATGAGAGTACTGGGTATTTTGAGAATGATTACACTTCGGAAGCGTACAAAACACTGCTCAAAAATCCTAAGATTGTCCAACTGGAAACGAAAGACGACTGCTTGTTGGGTGGTTTTGCCTCTATTTGCGATGTCACTCCTAAATATATCGTTGTGGGAGGTGATAAGAAAATCTATTTCTTTGATGCGCATAGCGGGACATTCCTTTCGAAGATAGACAGACAAGGAGATGGCCCCGAAGAATATAATGATATATATTTCAGTTATTTTGATGAAGAAAATGAACTCGTTTATATCGCAACGCTCAAAAAGATTAAATCCTATAAGCCGGACGGAACTTTTGTCAAGGAGTATCCCAAAGGTAGTTTTACCAACCTTGCGCATACCACTGATGGTTATTGGGGGATTTACGAGAGGGAATATTGGAAACAGCATTTAATTGCTTTACTGGATAAGGACTGGAAGGTAAAGCAATCTTTTCTTCCTGACCGTGAGGCTGCTTTTGTGAATGGAGACCTTTATATTGCACCCCGATTCAGAGAAGCTAATAATCATATATATACTATGGTAGACGATACGCTTTACACTAATAAAGAGGAAAAACTTTCTCCTGCTTTGGTCATTCATAAGGGGAAATTGAAGATGCCGAATGAAATTATCAGTGCTTTAGATCGTCTTGTTTCGGAAGGGCAAAAGTACATCCAAATGGATGCTGCATTAAATGTGGGTAACTTAATGTTCTACAATTTCTTTTTGGAACGCGGCCGACATTACACCGTTTGGGATATAAAAAGCGGAAAGCTGCTGGCTCATTCTAAAAGCGGCTACTTTATGCCTTTAAATGAAGAAACGACTGTAAATGCGCAGTTCTCTTTAATTAAAAACGATAAAGGCTATGCATTGATTTCTACTAATGAGTTAGCTAAACATGGGCTGAGGGATGAGGAAGACGATTCTAATCCGTTGCTGCTATGCGTGGATATGGATAATTGTACACTATGAGCTCCAAGGTATATAGAGAGAACATTCTTTTCGCAGTCTTTGTCTGATTACAAACCAACCTGTAGGGAAAAACAATTTCACATAGGGAAATTTCCAAAAAGAATAGGGGAAAAGATAATATTATATGCTTTTCCCCGCCTATATTTGTGCCAACACTAAAAACTAAAAACAATATAGAGTATGAAAGCAATAAAACAGACATTGGCACTGCTGGCACTTATAATTGGCATAAGTGGCTGCGCCAGTATTTTAGGAATCAACAAGGACGTCATGATGAGCGTTGAGAAGGGAATGAGCCAGAAAGAAGTATCGTCTATACTTGGGAAGCCGGACTATCGCCGTTTCGACCACGATGTGGAGGAGTGGGAGTTTATAAAGAACATCGCTGACAATGCCGGATGGACTACGATTATAGTCAGCTTCATTGACGGGCGTGTGATAAGTATGGACTCTTTCCGGACAGATGTTCCTCCTCCTCCAGTGGCAGTTTATCCCTCCGTAGAAGTAGGTGGAAACATTCCTTCCCATCCGCACGCTACCGTCGGGAGGGGGATGAATGAAAGAGACTTCCAGTCACTTTATAATAAGGTGAAAAGTAAGCCTTTCAAGGACGACCAACTGGAATTATTGGAAAATGGCATTGGCAATAGAAAGCTGAGTTGCAAGCAATGTGTGCGGATGATGTCAATATATACGTTTGATGATGACAAGCTGAAAGTGTTGAAAATACTGGCTCCGAACATTGTCGACCGGGAGAATTATGATGAGATAATCGATGCACTTGATTTCATCTCCAGTGAAGAGAAAGCAAGACATATTTTGGGGATAAAGAAGTAAATGATAAATCGATACAATTATGAGTACCCCATTAATAACCGTAAACAGCGTTTTTAAAGAATAACAGGAACATTTTTTAAGAATGTTCCCGACGTTTATTAACAGCGCAGAAATCAGTCACAAGACCTAAACTAAATATATATCAACAAAAAAGGCGGTAAATCCTCGTAAGGAAGTACCGCCTTTTCATCTTTTACACCCGTCGTTATTCCGGATACGGGTCGCCCAGATTTTCCAAAATCAGCCCGAATTGCTTAGGGGTAAGCCATCGGTGATTATACGGCAAATAGCCTGTTTCTGATAAAGCAATTGTCAAATTAGTGCACCGTTTGATGCTTCGTTGTAAAGAGCGCACTGCGTTCTTCGGAGTAGAACAACCCGGGAAATACATTCCGGCAAGTTCCGAAAAAGAAAGGATAAGTTTTGCCATTTGCTAAGGTTTTAGTTTTATATTAAAGTTTTGTTCTTAAACTTCTACAAATATACTACATCAGAAAGGCGAAGTCAAGTGTTTCACCCCTTATTTTCAACTGTTTTTCAATTCATGGGGCTAATCTTTTCTGTTACAGGCATAAACTTCTCACGACATTTCTTATCTTTGACCGCTGACTTACTCAGCATACTGATAACTCAATGTTTAACGAACTATTGTAGGGAGGATACTCAGAAGATGAAAATACAAAAATTAGTGCCAACGGAAGAGAATGGCAAATGGGGCTTTCTGGATGCAGCAACAGGCGAAAAGATTGTACCGTTTATATATGACTATGTTCACGCCTTTTCCGTAGGGTTGGCATTAGTCCGGCTGAATGGTTGGTGGGGCTATGTGGATAAAACGGGGAAGGAAGTGATTCCATGTATATACAACCCTGCATGGTCGTTTACCAAAACAGGATTGGCGGCAGTGTGCATAGAGGGTAAATGCGGTTTTATAGATCAAACAGGCAAAGAAGTGATTCCATTTATATATGACGATGCCCGCTATTTTAATAAAGATGGCAAAGCAAAGGTAAAGCTAAACGGTGAAACTTTTTTTATAGATATGGAAGGGAACCGGGTTGAATAAATATAAGAAATGAAATAACTTAAATGCGCCAATGATTCATAAAGACGAGATTATATTAAAACCCTTGCTCGACGAAGACATACCGTTGTTTAATGAGTGGTTGAACAAGGATTATATCTATAAATGGCTGTGTCCGGACGGAGAAGGGCAAAGAGATGCCTGGTTGGATGAAGTAAACAATAGAAATGATGAGTACGATTTCATGAAACACTTCATTGTTTACTATAAGGACAGGAAAATAGGGTATTGCCTTTATGCCGATTGTTTCTTCTTGAAAGATTTTGAGGAGGAGGGGCACGACTTTGAGAGTTTGTATGGCGATGTACCCGAAAAGAATCACACTTACGAGATTGGCTATTTGGTTGGCGAAGAAGAGTATCTGAATAGAGGTATCGGTAAAATAATAATCCGGAAGTTAGAAGAGAAAATCATTGGACTGGGAGGACACGAAATTTCGGCAGACCCTTCCGAAGAGAATACTGTTTCAATAAAGGTGTTGCTGAGCAATGGTTTTAAGAAGAAAAGTGATGGGGATTACAGGAAAGCGATAGGGGGAATGTAGAAACGAAGACTTACTTATTTATCTTCTTCAAAATATTCCGGATGGTAGTCTTAACTCCTGTGGAGTAATATTCCGTATCTGCATTCTCTAATATGAGCTGTAACTCCTTCAAAAGTTCCGGTTCGCACTTACAAAGCCGATAAGCCATTCTGATGGCTAATGCTTGTACGCCTATACTTTCCTGTGGAGCCAGCATGTGGTCCAGACAGTAGTTCAGTAAATCTATGGAAATGGGAGTGGACACGGGTACATTATACAGTATGGATAGAAACAGGCGTTTAGAACCATCGTGCCGGCAAGTCAATAACCGCTGGATAATGTCGTCCTGCAATGGGACAAACCAACCGGGGTGTTGCTCACTCACTTTCTCGCATGCCCATATAGCCCGCCACGAAACAACGATTTTATCATCGGAAATCAGTTGATACATATCTTTCAGGTATTCAGGATGCAGACATATTTCCCGTACCAGCTTATCTATTGATAACTTGCTAAGAGGCATTGCAAGAGTGTTTCTGAACTCATCTATCTTTTCCATAATCACGCATATTTTGCAAATATAAGGATTCTCCCGGTCTGTTGCCACAACCGAAGCCGTAAAAAAGAAGGGCTGCCTTCCAAATTTGGAGGACAGCCCTGATAAATATAATTTTCAAAGGATTATGCTATGCCGTGAGCAGACACTTCCGGCGCAATCTTCTTGATAAGACCTTGCAGAACTGCACCCGGGCCACATTCTGTGAAATCGGTAGCGCCATCGGCAACCATGTTCTTCACTGTCTGTGTCCAGCGTACGGAAGCTGTCAGTTGGGCAACAAGATTTTTCTTGATTTCTGCCGGATCGGTGTGGGGCAGGGCATCTACATTCTGGTAAACCGGACACTTCGGAGCATGAATTTCAGTAACGTTGATGGCAGCTTCCAGTTCAACCTTTGCAGGGTTCATCAGCGGAGAGTGGAATGCACCGCCCACCTTCAAGGGCAGAGCGCGCTTTGCTCCGGCAGCTTTCATCAGTTCGCAAGCCTTGTTGATGCCTTCGATAGAACCTGAAATCACGATTTGTCCCGGGCAGTTATAGTTGGCTGCAACGCAAACTTCGCCTTCAGCTGTTACCTGTGCACAGATCTCTTCTACTTTCTCGTCAGACAAGGCTATGATGGCAGCCATAGTAGAAGGTTGCGCTTCACATGCTTTCTGCATAGCCATGGCGCGTGCGTAAACCAACTTCAAACCGTCCTCGAAACTCAATGCACCGGCAGCTACCAGCGCAGAAAATTCACCCAGTGAGTGACCGGCGGTCATTTCGGGCTTGAAGTCATCGCCCATACAAAGGGCGGAGATAACAGAATGAAGGAATACAGCAGGCTGAGTCACCTTTGTCTGGCGCAAATCTTCGTCCGTGCCGCTGAACATAATATCCGTAATGCGATATCCCAGGATATCATTGGCTTTTTCAAACAATTCTTTTGCTAAAGCGGAATTTTCATACAGGTCTTTACCCATTCCTACGAATTGGGCACCCTGACCCGGAAATACAAATGCTTTCATCTTGTTCTTATTTTAGGTGTTAATTAAAAAAGTGGTGCAAAGGTATAGCTTTTTCCGATAACCACCGCACAAATGTATGATTTTTGTGCAATACTCCCCGAAGATGGTATGCTTCTTCAAACTCAAATCCCTATTTTGTCGCCTCGAATAAAATACAATAAGAGTCGACTGATCTTTCTTCTTCCCCAGATGCTAAAATCCTTAAGAATAAAGTACTTTACTCTTATTGTACTTCCTACAATTAGAGGCCTTCGTTGTCTATCAACAATACATATTGTCTTTTCAACGATAAGTCCATGTTTTGATATTGTAAAATGTACGATATGTATTCTATTGAAAAATAGTGCTTTATAACATGGTAAATTTTATATTTCCATCGCTTGTATATTCAAAAAACCTGTTTATATTTGCAGCGCTTAAACATGGATATTATGCAAGACATTGAACAGAAAACCCCATTGGCCAACAATCACATCTCAGTAGACTGTGTGGTGATTGGTTTTGACGGAGAACAATTAAAGGTTCTTTTGATAAAGCGTGTAGGTGAGGAAAAAGGTGAAATCTTCCACGATATGAAACTTCCCGGAAGTCTTATTTATATGGATGAGGACTTGGACGAAGCTGCCAAACGTGTGCTGAACGAACTGACAGGATTGAAAAACGTCAATCTGATGCAGTTCAAGGCATTCGGCTCCAAGAACCGGACTAAAGACCCGAAGGACATTCATTGGCTGGAACGTGCCATGCAATCAAAAGTTGAGCGTATCGTTACCATAGCCTACCTGTCACTGGTGAAGATAGACCGTGCATTGAGCCGTAATCTGGACGATTTCGAGGCATACTGGGTGGCGCTGCAAGACATCAAGGCTTTGGCTTTCGACCATAATCTGATTATAAAAGAAGCATTGGTTTATATCCGCCAGTATGTTGAGATCAACCCATCGGCTCTGTTCGATTTGCTGCCCCGTAAGTTTACCGCATCGCAACTGCGTACTTTATATGAATTGATATACAGTAAACCGATTGACGTGCGAAACTTCCACAAAAAGATTGCCATGATGGAATATGTGGTTCCTATGGAAGAGAAACAACAGGGAGTTGCCCACCGCGCGGCACGTTATTATCGCTTCGACAAGAAGATATATAATAAGGTAAGAAGGTAATTAACAATTAATAATGAATAATGAAAGGTGAGCAAAAAAGAATTATGTTTTTCCATTTTGTCTGTTTTTTCACTCTTTCATTCCTTAATTCTTTAATTTTGAAAAAATGTATTTATTAGGCTATGACATTGGTAGCTCGTCCGTAAAAGCGAGCCTGGTAAACGCCGAAACCGGCAAATGTGTATCTTCTGCTTTTTTCCCGAAGACAGAGGCGGCCATCATTGCCGTGAAACCGGGTTGGGCGGAACAAAATCCCGAAAGCTGGTGGGAGAATCTGAAACTCGCCACACAAGCGGTTATGACAGAGTCGGGGGCAAACGCAGGTGAAATCAAGGCAATCGGTATCTCTTATCAGATGCATGGATTGGTGTGTGTGGATAAGGATCAGAATGTGCTGCGTCCTTCTATTATCTGGTGTGACTCGCGCGCTGTGCCTTACGGTCAGAAAGCGTTTGAAACGTTGGGAGAAGAGAACTGTCTTTCGCATCTGCTGAACTCTCCGGGTAACTTCACCGCCTCTAAACTGGCATGGATAAAGGAGAACGAACCGGCAATCTACGAAAGAATTTATAAGATTATGCTTCCGGGTGATTACATCGCCATGAAGCTGAGCGGCGATATCTGTACTACCGTTTCCGGCCTTTCGGAAGGCATGTTCTGGGATTTCAAGAACAACCGCGTGGCTGACTTCCTGATGGATTACTACGGTTTCGATAAATCCCTGATTGCAGACATCAAACCTACGTTCTCCGAACAAGGCCGTGTGAATGCCGCCGCCGCAAAGGAACTGGGATTGAAGGAGGGTACACCGATTACTTATCGTGCAGGCGACCAGCCGAACAACGCACTTTCACTGAACGTATTCAATCCGGGTGAGATTGCCTCTACGGCAGGCACTTCGGGCGTGGTATATGGTGTGAACGGTGAAGTAAACTACGATCCGAAATCACGTGTGAATACATTCGCTCATGTGAACCATACGGACGAGCAGACTCGTCTGGGCGTTCTGCTCTGCATCAATGGTACGGGTATTCTCAACTCTTGGGTGAAACGTACGATTGCTCCCGAAGGCATCTCATACAATGAAATGAATGTGCTGGCATCACAAGCTCCTATCGGCAGCGCGGGTATCAGTATTCTGCCTTTCGGCAACGGTGCGGAACGCATGCTTGAAAACAAGGAAATCAACTGCTCCATCCGTGGTCTGAACTTCAATTTGCATGGCAAACAGCACATTGTGCGTGCGGCTCAGGAGGGTATTGTGTTCTCCTTCAAATATGGTATAGACATCATGGAAGGTATGGGCATCCCCGTGCAGAAAATCCATGCAGGACATGCGAATATGTTCCTTAGCTCCATCTTCCGCGATACGCTGGCAGGTGTGACGGGTGCGGTGATCGAGCTGTACGATACGGACGGTTCGGTAGGTGCAGCCAAAGGCGCAGGTATCGGCGCAGGCATCTATAAGGATAATAACGAGGCATTTGCAACGTTGGAAAAGCTGGATGTTATCGAGCCTAACCAGGCTAAACGTCAGGAGTATGCGGACGCTTATGCACGCTGGAAACATCGCTTGGAAAAATCAATGGCTAAATAATAAACTGATAATAATTAACCCTTTAAAAATTGAATTAAAATTATGGCAACAAAAGAGTATTTTCCCGGAATAGGAAAGATTAAGTTCGAAGGTAAAGAAAGTATGAACCCGATGGCATATCGTTACTACGATGCTGAAAAGGTAATCATGGGTAAGAAGATGAAAGATTGGTTGAAGTTTGCGATGGCTTGGTGGCACACTCTTTGCGCAGAAGGTGGCGACCAGTTCGGTGGCGGAACCAAACAATTCCCCTGGAATGGTGATGCTGATGCCGTGCAGGCTGCAAAAAATAAGTTGGATGCAGGTTTCGAATTCATGCAGAAGATGGGTATCGAATACTATTGCTTCCACGATGTAGACCTCGTTTCCGAAGGTTCAAGCATCGAAGAATATGAAGCTAACCTGAAAGCTATCGTAGCTTACGCAAAACAGAGACAGGCTGAAACAGGCATCAAACTGTTGTGGGGTACTGCTAACGTATTCGGTCATGCACGTTATATGAACGGTGCTGCTACCAACCCTGATTTCGACGTTGTGGCACGTGCTGCTGTTCAAATCAAGAATGCTATCGACGCTACTATCGAACTGGGTGGTTCAAACTATGTGTTCTGGGGCGGTCGTGAAGGTTACATGTCATTGCTGAACACTGACCAGAAACGTGAAAAAGAACATCTTGCCAAGATGCTGACCATTGCTCGTGACTATGCACGTGCACGTGGCTTCAAAGGCACTTTCCTGATTGAACCGAAACCGATGGAACCGACCAAACATCAATATGATGTAGATACTGAAACAGTTATCGGCTTCCTGAAAGCTCACGGTCTGGACAAGGACTTCAAGGTGAACATCGAAGTTAACCACGCTACTCTGGCCGGCCATACTTTCGAACACGAACTGGCAGTAGCTGTTGACAACGGTATGCTGGGTTCTATCGACGCTAACCGCGGTGACTACCAGAACGGTTGGGATACTGACCAATTCCCTATCGACAATTATGAACTGACTCAGGCTATGATGCAGATTATCCGTAACGGTGGTTTGGGCAATGGCGGTACGAATTTCGATGCTAAGACTCGTCGTAACTCTACTGACCTGGAAGATATCTTCATCGCTCACATCGCAGGTATGGACGCTATGGCACGTGCTTTGGAAAGCGCTGCTAAATTGCTGGAAGAATCTCCTTACAAGAAGATGTTGGCTGACCGTTATGCATCATTCGACGGTGGCAAGGGTAAGGAATTTGAAGATGGCAAGCTGACTCTGGAAGATGTTGTGGCTTATGCGAAAGCTAACGGCGAACCGAAGCAAACCAGCGGTAAGCAAGAATTGTATGAAGCAATCGTGAATATGTATTGTTAATATAAGGTGGTAGGGTGATAGAGCGATAAGGTGATAGAGTGATATCACCTTACCGCTTATCACTTTACCACTTATCCTTTTTCACTCATTTATCAACCTAATCTTTTTTATCATGAATGATGCAAACAATGGTAGTAAACTCTACCTTTATTCTATTACAACCGTTGCCATTCTGGGCGGTCTGTTGTTCGGGTACGATACAGCGGTAATCTCCGGCGCAGAAAAGGGCCTTGAAGCTTTCTTCCTGATGGCTACGGATTTCCAGTATGACAAGGTGATGCACGGTATCACTTCTTCCAGCGCACTTATCGGCTGCGTGATTGGTGGTGCCCTTTCCGGTTTCTTTGCTTCCCGCCTGGGACGACGCAATTCTCTGAGACTGGCGTCTGTGCTGTTCTTCTTGTCGGCATTGGGTTCTTACTATCCTGAAGTTTTATTCTTCAACTATGGTGAGCCGAATATGAACTTGCTCATCGCATTCAATCTGTATCGTGTATTGGGCGGTATCGGTGTAGGTCTTGCATCTGCGGTATGTCCGATGTATATTGCAGAAATCGCCCCTTCTAATATTCGTGGCACACTGGTATCTTGCAACCAGTTCGCCATTATCTTCGGTATGTTGGTAGTTTATTTCGTTAATTACCTGATTATGGGCGATCATACAAATCCTATTATCAACAAGAGCGTAGATGGTATTCTGTCCGTCAATTCCGCTTCGGATATGTGGAGTGTACAAACAGGCTGGCGTTATATGTTCGGTTCAGAGGCTTTCCCCGCTGCATTGTTCGGGTTCCTGCTATTCTTCGTACCGAAGACTCCGCGTTATTTGGTGCTGGTACACCAAGACGAAAAGGCATACTCTATCCTGGAGAAAGTAAATGGTGCAAGCAAAGCGAAAGAGATTCTGGAGGAAATCAAAGCTACTTCAAAGGAAAAGACCGAGAAGCTGTTCTCTTATGGTGTGGCAGTTATCATTATCGGTATTTTGCTTTCTGTGTTCCAACAGGCTATCGGTATCAATGCCGTACTGTATTATGCTCCGCGTATTTTTGAGAACGCAGGCGCTGAAGGCGGTGGTATGATGCAGACGGTTATCATGGGTATTGTAAATATCGTATTTACGCTTGTTGCTATCTTCACCGTAGACCGCTTTGGCCGTAAGCCGCTGCTGATTATAGGCTCTGTCGGTATGGCCATCGGTGCATTTGCCGTGGCAATGTGCGACAGCATGGGCATCAAAGGTGTCCTTCCGGTGTTCTCCGTAATCGTGTATGCCGCTTTCTTCATGATGTCATGGGGACCGATTTGCTGGGTATTGATTTCAGAAATCTTCCCGAATACGATTCGCGGCAAGGCGGTGGCTATCGCTGTGGCTTTCCAGTGGATTTTCAATTATATTGTATCGTCTACATTCCCGGCTCTGTACGATTTCAGCCCGATGTTCGCATATAGCTTATATGGCATTATCTGCGTTGCTGCTGCAATCTTTGTTTGGCGTTGGGTGCCCGAAACAAAGGGTAAGACTCTGGAAGACATGAGTAAACTCTGGAAGAAAAATAAATAAGCCCTCTCCTTTAATATCTTATAGATGAAAAAAGGTGCAGCCGGATGAGTAGGTTGCACCTTTTCTTTTTTTGTGACAGGCTTGTGCTAATTGAATATGTAACGCAAACCTATCTGGAGCTTCCAGCATTCATTGTAATTCAGATTGCGGGTGAAACTCTCAGTAGGATATTCTTTGTTACTGTTCTTATACATGGAGAAGACAGGAGTGTTGTTTTCATCCCTGCCCGCATAAGTAAGAATTCGTCCTCCATTGGCTACGGACATATTTTTGTTCACTCCCCATTTGCTGTTCAGCAGATTACCTACATTCAGAATGTCCAGGCTGAGTTGCAGCGTGTTCTGTGTTCTGCCTATTTTCACAGAAAAGTCGCGGCTCCAACGGAAATCAAAGCGATGTACCCACGGAGCGCGTGCTGCATAGGCTTCGGCATATTCGCCTTTATGTTTCTTGAGATAGGGATCCTGATTTACGAATTTCCAGAAAGCATCTGCGTCTTCGGGGCTTGTGAATTTAATCTCATCTTTGGTCTTGGGGATAAGCTGGAATTTGTACCGCGTTCATCTGCCATATCGCTATAGGTGAACAACAGCTGATTGGATATGGCGGAGGTGAAACGGCTGTTTAATTCGGCAGTAACAGAGTTTACAATATTCTGTGTTGGTCCCCGATTTGGTAATCGCATTGATTCCTGCACCGATAAAGTTAGCCTGACGCACATCAAAAGGAGCAATGACCACCTGCACTTCATCAATGGCATCCAATGAAATAGGATTGCCTCCTCCCGGAAGTTCAGAAGAAAGCCCGAAGTTATTGTTCAGGTTAGCGCCATCCACGGTGAAGGTGTTGGAACGCCCGTCACGACCACCGAAAGTATTGCCGGAAGCATAGGGGGAAATACGTGTGAAATCACTCAGACTACGATTGATGCTTGGCAGCGTAGTCAGTTGTTCAGTGGAGATGTTGGTGGTAGCACCGGTCTTTTCGGCACTGAACTTTGACTTGCTGGCTGTCACAGTGACTTCACCCAACAGCTCGGAAGCTTCGTGCAAGGTTACATTCAAGGAATAAGTTTCACCCAGTTGCAGTTGGATGCCAGTATATATTGCTGCCTGGTAACCTACATAAGAAACTGTCACCTTGTACGGACCACCGGTGCGCATACCTTGGAAACTAAAACGTCCGTCTACATTGGTAACAGTACCGTAGCTGGTTCCGGAGGGTTCGTGTACTGCTACTACTGTAGCGCCAATGATAGATTCTTCGTCTGCCATGACCTTACCACTCATTCCGGCAGTAGTTACCTGTGCTTTTACCATTCCCTCAAAAGAAAGCAAAAGCACTAACAGAAATAACATCTTTTTAGCCATGATTTTTAATTTTTAGTAAATAAGAAAAGGTTTCTTTGGTGAAAACACCACAAAAGTATAAAAAGCAAAAAGAAATCTTTAAAGGAAGCGTTAAAATCTTACTGCATTTTTGCAACAAAATGGTTGTACCATAAAAATATATGCTTCCGAAGACAATATGTGATTTTTAACTGTAACTTTGCAGTGGATTTAACATTCTGGAATAACAGAGAAACACTATGGATTCATTGAAAATAAACAAGGTCCAATTGCGTAATTTACAGATAGAAGACTATGAGCAATTGGCACAATCATTCACCCGTGTATATACGGATGGCAGCGATGTGTTTTGGACACACAAACAAATTGAAAAACTGATTAAGATTTTCCCCGAAGGACAGATTGTGACAGTAGTGGACGAGAAGATTGTCGGCTGCGCACTCTCCATCATTGTGAATTACGATGATGTGAAGAATGACCATACCTATGCACAGGTGACCGGGAAAGAAAGCTTCAATACACATAACCCCAAAGGCAATATCCTGTATGGCATTGAGGTGTTTATTCATCCCCAATACCGTGGTCTGCGCCTGGCACGCCGTATGTACGAGTATCGGAAAGAGCTTTGCGAAACTCTGAATCTGAAAGCCATCATGTTCGGTGGGCGCATTCCCAACTATCACAAGTATGCTGACCAGATACGTCCGAAAGAGTATATAGATAAGGTGAAGCAAAAAGAAATCTTCGACCCAGTACTGACTTTCCAACTCTCCAATGACTTTCATGTACGTAAGGTGATGCGTAATTATCTGCCCAATGATGAGGAGTCCAAGCATTATGCTTGCCTGTTGCAGTGGGATAATATCTATTATCAGGAGCCGACGCAGGATTATGTGACGCCTAAGACGACGGTACGCGTCGGTCTGGTGCAATGGCAGATGCGTAGCTATAAAACTCTGGATGACTTGTTCGAGCAGGTAGAGTTCTTTGTAGATGCTGTGTCGGACTATAAGAGTGATTTCGTGCTTTTTCCCGAATACTTCAATGCTCCGTTGATGGCGAAATTCAACAATGAAGGTGAATCGCAGGCCATCCGGGGATTGGCGGCATATACGGAAGAAATCAAGGAACGGTTTATTAAGCTGGCTATCAGTTATAATATCAATATCATTACGGGTAGTATGCCTCTTATCAAGGAAGACGGATTACTGTATAATGTCGGTTTCCTGTGCCGCCGCGACGGTAGCTACGAGATGTACGAGAAGCTGCACGTGACACCTGATGAAATAAAAAGTTGGGGATTGAGCGGTGGAAAAGCTTTGCAGACATTCGATACGGACTGTGCCAAAATCGGTGTACTGATCTGTTATGATGTGGAATTCCCCGAATTATCCCGGATCATGGCGGACCAGGGAATGCAGATATTGTTTGTTCCTTTCCTGACGGATACACAGAATGCTTATTCGCGGGTGAAGGTATGTGCCCATGCGCGTGCCATTGAGAATGAATGTTTCGTGGTCATTGCCGGCAGTGTGGGTAACCTTCCGCGTGTGCACAATATGGATATCCAATATGCCCAGTCCGGAGTATTTACGCCTTGCGACTTTGCTTTCCCTACGGACGGCAAGAGAGCGGAAGCTACGCCAAATACAGAAATGATTCTTGTTTCTGACGTAGACCTGGATTTATTGAATGAATTGCATACATATGGCAGTGTGCGCAATCTGAAAGACAGGAGAAGTGATTTGTATGAGGTGAAGATGAAAAAATAAATCATCCTATAGTATGGAAAGTCTGTTTACTCCAAATGATAACTGTGTTTACCCCACATAGTAACTCCATTTACACGCCGAGGTAAAGGCCGTTACATACCGAGGTAAAGAGCGTTACAATAAAGGGTAAAGGCCGTTACATACGGCGGTAAATGCTTTTACATCTTGCAGTAAGCTGTCGGTAAATGCTATCCATTGATTATTAGTAAACTAACAAGAATCACCAGCAGTCTTTAATTCGTTGCTGCAGCGGAATAGCTTATATGCCTATAAATAAGATGGAATATGTTCAAGCGCAGACAGTCTGTGCCGGGATTTAGCCGGCGTAGGCTGTCGCGTTGATAATCACCAGTTGTCCTCTGATGCCTCTTTACTAATAAATGCTGATACTCGTTTCTTGTATAAATCTGCTGCCTGGGCTATATTCTTTTCTGCTTCCGGTGTGCCCATACCATACACCACAAAAGGAGTTTGCCACACCATTCCCGCATGTACAGCACCTGCCTGATAGGGACGCAATAATTCATCTACCGTGAAGCGATTTCTTCCCCCGCTCCGGTATGCATCAAATTCGGAACCCGTAGTAGTGGCCACTAACAAAGGTTTACCAGCTACCGCCGGAGTTTTTGCCAAATAGGTAAAAATTCCATCCTGCCACTGTTTCAGCAAAGACGGGGCTGACATCCAATAGAATGGGAACTGATAGATCAGTACCGTTGCATGAGAGATAATCCGGCTCCATGCATCCATGTTAAGGAGGTCTTCACTTGGCATTTCGTATAAATTGAATACAGCCACTTCTTCCATATCCTTTATAACATCAAACAAGGTCTTGTTGGCTTGTGAATTTTCCATATTGGGATGCGCCAAAAGAACTACAACTTTCTTTAAATCTTTATCCATATTATTTTTGAGGTTTTGGTGAATAATCAATGTGTCAGGCAAAAGTAATGAAATATTTGATATATAAATGTCTGTTTATTCAAAAACAATTGCTTATATTTGCAACAATAAGAAATGTTTTATGTTTAAATCTAAGAAGATTTCCGTGAGGTAAATAATCTGTAGTCTTGCTTACAGATTATCCATTCGTTTTTTACTTGGGCACATTCCTGTCCGAGTTTTTTTCTATGTCCAATATAATATTATAAATAGCAGATAGGAACTAAGTATATTCTTATGTGCCGTCTATATCATAAAACATTTAAAACCATGAGCTTAAATAATATTCAAATCAGAAAAACCCAAATAGAAGACTTTTATGCTATTACGGAAATCCATGAACAAGCATTCTGCAATAAAAAGGAACCTGAATTAGTAGCTAATTTACTGGATGATGAGAGTGGAAAACCACTGATATCCTTGCTTGCCCTGCACAACGGCCAGCCTGCCGGGCATATACTTTTCACCCGAGCATATTTTGACGGGCAATCCAGGCAACCGGTAATGTACATTCTGGCTCCATTAGCTGTAAAACCCGAATTTCAATGCCGGGGCATAGGAGGTGCATTGATAAAAGCAGGCATCAGGTTGTTGCAGGAAAAAGGAACGAATCTTGTCTTTGTATTAGGGCACAAGGATTATTATCCCCGATATGGATTTTTACCACATGCTACACGTCTGGGTTATCCGGCTCCTTATCATATTCCTGACGAACTGGGTGAATACTGGATGGTTCAGCCAATTGGCGAAAGTGGTTTCAGCATAGGAAAAGGAAAGATAAAATGTGCTGACGCCTTGCGTAGACCGGAGTATTGGAGAGAATGATAAATGAAAAGGAATAACATTATAATGAAAATCCAGTTTGATACATATCATTTGAGATTTTCATTATAATGATAACAACGGTTCCCTAAAGCCTTCAATCAGCGCGTTTTTTTGTTTTTTTCTATTCAATAATATCTTTTCTCTAACTTTTTTGTAACTTTGCACCCTTAAAATAAAGAGGGTTACTATTTCATATCGAAAAGTACCTTCGAATCGTTAAATTGTAACATCGTTAAATTGCAAATAAAGATGGGTAAGAAGTTTGCCGAATATTCGCAGTTCGACCTCTCAAAGGTAAACGCGGAAGTGTTGAAGAAATGGGACGAGAACCAGGTTTTCGCCAAGAGTATGACAGAACGTGAAGGCTGTCCTTCTTTCGTTTTTTATGAAGGACCGCCCTCTGCCAACGGTATGCCGGGCATTCACCACGTAATGGCTCGCTCCATCAAAGATATTTTCTGCCGCTACAAAACCATGAAAGGTTTTCTGGTGAAACGTAAAGCCGGTTGGGATACACACGGACTCCCTGTGGAGTTAGGAGTAGAAAAAGCGCTTGGTATCACCAAGGAAGATATTGGCAAGACAATTTCTGTAGCCGATTATAACGCTGCCTGCCGAAAAGACGTGATGAAGTTCACCAAAGAATGGGAAGAGCTTACTCACAAGATGGGCTATTGGGTGGATATGACCGACCCATACATCACCTACGATAACCGCTACATTGAAACATTGTGGTGGCTGTTGAAGCAACTGTATACGAAAGGCTATCTTTATAAAGGATATACTATACAACCATATTCTCCCGCTGCCGGTACAGGACTGAGCTCACACGAGTTGAACCAGCCCGGATGTTACCGTGATGTGAAGGATGTGACTTGCGTGGCACAGTTCAAGATGAAGAACCCGAAGCCGGAAATGGCGGAGTGGGGGACTCCTTACTTCTTGGCATGGACCACTACACCATGGACATTACCTTCAAATACTGCCTTGTGTGTGGGTCCAAAGATAGACTACGTAGCCGTACAAAGCTACAACGGATATACCGGAGAGAAAATCACCGTTGTTCTTGCCAAAGCATTGCTTTATACGCACTTCAATAAAAAGGCGGAAGGCATCGCTCTGGAAGATTACAAACCGGGTGATAAACTGGTTCCATTCAAAGTAATAGCAGAATATAAAGGTCCGGAGCTTGTGGGCATGGAATATGAACAACTGATCCCCTGGGTAAACCCGGGTGAAGGTGCATTCCGTGTCATACCGGGTGACTATGTAACTACGGAAGACGGTACAGGTATCGTACATATCGCTCCTACATTTGGTGCAGACGATGCCCAAGTGGCAAAAGCCGCCGGTGTTCCGCCGTTGCAGCTCATCAATAAGAAGGGTGAACTTCGCCCGATGGTCGACCTGACAGGTAAATTCTACTTGCTGGATGAACTGGACGAGAACTTCGTGAAAGAACGTGTGAACGTAGACTTATATAAAGAATATGCAGGCCGTTTCGTGAAAAACGATTACGACCCCAATCTGACCGATCAGGATGAAAGTCTTGACGTAAGTCTCTGCATGATGATGAAAGCCAATAATCAGGCATTCAAGATAGAGAAGCATGTGCACAACTATCCGCATTGCTGGCGTACGGACAAACCTGTATTATATTATCCGTTGGATAGTTGGTTCATCCGTTCCACCGCTTGCAAGGACCGCATGATAGAACTGAACAAGACCATTAACTGGAAACCGGAAAGTACCGGTACGGGACGTTTCGGCAAATGGCTGGAAAACCTGAATGACTGGAATCTGAGCCGTTCACGCTACTGGGGTACTCCGTTGCCCATCTGGCGTACGGAAGACAACAGTGAAGAAATCTGTATCGGTTCAGTTGAAGAACTTTATAACGAAATAGAGAAATCCGTAGCTGCCGGATTGATGGAGTCCAATCCTTACAAGGACAAAGGTTTCGTACCCGGTAAGTATACCGGAGAGAACTATGATAAGATAGACTTGCATCGCCCGTACGTGGATGATGTAATCCTCGTATCTAAAGACGGTAAGCCTATGAAACGTGAGGCAGACCTGATAGACGTATGGTTTGATTCCGGTGCTATGCCGTATGCTCAAATCCACTACCCGTTCGAGAACAAAGAGTTGCTGGATAGCCGCCAAGTGTTCCCGGCTGACTTTATTGCGGAAGGTGTGGACCAGACACGCGGTTGGTTCTTTACGCTTCACGCGATAGCTTCAATGGTGTTCGATACCATCTCTTACAAGGCTGTCATCTCTAACGGACTGGTACTTGACAAGAATGGCAACAAGATGTCCAAACGTTTAGGTAACGGTGTCGATCCGTTCTCAGCCATCGAGAAATATGGCTCCGACCCTTTGCGTTGGTACATGATAACCAATTCCTCTCCGTGGGATAACCTGAAGTTCGACGTAGATGGTATCGAGGAAGTTCGTCGCAAATTCTTCGGAACCTTGTATAACACATACTCATTCTTCTCACTATACGCTAATGTAGATGGATTTGAGTACAAGGAAGCTGACGTACCGATGGCTCAACGTCCTGAAATCGACCGTTGGATACTCTCCGTACTAAATACGCTGGTAAAGGAAGTGGATACTTGTTACAGTGAATATGAGCCGACCAAAGCCGGTCGCTTGATATCCGACTTCGTAAACGACAACCTTTCTAACTGGTACGTTCGCTTGAACCGTAAACGTTTCTGGGGTGGTGAATTTACACAGGATAAATTGTCTGCTTACCAGACACTGTATACTTGCCTGGAAACCGTTGCTAAACTGATGTCACCTATCGCTCCTTTCTATGCTGACAAGCTTTACATAGATTTGGTAACTGCAACAGGACGTGACAATACGGTATCCGTACACTTGGCCAAGTTCCCCGAATACAATGAGGAAATGATAGACAAGGAATTGGAAGCCCGTATGCAGATGGCACAAGATGTAACTTCCATGGTATTGGCTTTGCGCCGCAAGGTGAACATAAAAGTGCGCCAACCGCTGCAATGTATCATGATACCCGTAATGGATGAAGAGCAACGTGCCCACATTGAAGCAGTAAAAGCGCTTATCATGAGCGAAGTGAATGTGAAGGATATTAAGTTCGTGGATGGTGCTGCCGGTGTGCTGGTGAAGAAAGTTAAGTGTGATTTCAAGAAAATGGGGCCGAAGTTCGGCAAACAGATGAAAGCCGTAGCTGCCGCTGTCGCAGAACTGTCACAGGAAGCTATCGCAGAACTGGAAAAGAATGGTTCTTATACTTTGCAACTGGATGGTGCTGACGTGATGGTAGAAGCTGCAGATGTAGAAATCTTCAGTGAAGACATACCGGGGTGGCTGGTGGCCAACGAAGGTAAACTGACTGTTGCCCTGGATGTTACCGTAACCGAAGAATTACGCCGCGAAGGTATCGCACGTGAACTGGTGAACCGTATTCAAAATATCCGCAAATCAAGCGGTTTGGAGATAACGGACAAAATAAAGATTACATTATCAAAAAATCCGCAAACAGATGATGCGGTAAACGAATATAAAGAGTATATTTGTAACCAGGTTTTAGGAACCTCACTGATGCTGACAGACGAGGTGGAAAACGGCACAGAACTTAACTTTGACGATTTCTCCCTGTATGTAAGTGTTGTAAAAGAATAATTTTTAAAGTAGTTAGTAGTAAGTAGTTGGTAGTAAGTAGAAATGTACTGCTAATGAAAGCACTATAAATAGGAGCATTTTCTGCTTACTACCAACTACTTACTACTAACTACTAAAAAACACGTTTTATTATGGCAGAAAAGACTAGATACTCGGATGCTGAATTGGAAGAATTCCGCTCCATTATTAACGAGAAGTTGGAATTGGCACAACGCGATTATGAATTGTTGAAAGCCAGTTTGACTGGAGCCGACGGTAACGATACCGATGATACGTCTCCTACGTACAAAGTTTTGGAAGAAGGTGCCAATACCTTGTCCAAAGAAGAAACTACGCGCCTGGCTCAACGTCAGTTGAAGTTTATCCAGGGGTTGCAAGCCGCATTGGTACGCATTGAGAACAAAACGTATGGCATCTGTCGTGAAACCGGCAAGTTGATACCTGCCGAACGTTTGCGTGCTGTGCCTCATGCTACGCTGAGCATTGAAGCCAAAAATAACGGTAAAAAGTAAGGATGAACAAATATCTTACGAAGGGCCGTATTGCACTGCTCGTTATATTCTCGGTACTGATTATCGACCAGATAATCAAGATATACATCAAAACGCATATGTACTGGCATGAAAGTATTCGCGTTACAGATTGGTTCTATATCTATTTTACCGAGAATAACGGTATGGCGTTCGGTATGGAAATATTCGGCAAACTTTTTCTCACCTTGTTCCGTATCGTTGCGGTAGCAGCGATAGGTTGGTATCTGGTAAGGATCATAAAACAAGGCTTGAAGATGGGGTATATCATATGTGTGTCTCTCATTCTTACGGGAGCGTTGGGGAATATCATCGATAGTGTATTCTACGGTGTGTTGTTCAACGAAAGTACGCATTCGCAGATAGCTTCATTCATGCCCGAAGGTGGGGGATATGCTCCGTTATTCTACGGAAAAGTGGTGGATATGTTTTATTTCCCTATTATCGACACAAACTGGCCTCAATGGATGCCGTTTGTAGGCGGGGAACATTTCATATTCTTCAGCCCGATATTCAATCTTGCCGATGCTGCTATCAGTTGCGGTATCATTGCTCTGTTGCTGTTTTACAGCAAATATTTGAATGATTCTTATCATGCAATAAAGAAATCATGAGAGGTTTGCATCGAATTCAATGGCTTAATATATTCCTGTTAGCATTCTGTTTTACCGCCTGCCAGGTGAAAAGACCTAAGGTGGTTATTTCAGATGCTAAAATGGAAAATGTACTTTATGACTATCATATAGCGAAAGCTATGGGAGAGGAAGTTCCTTATACCGATAGTTATAAAAGGGTATTGTACATTGAATCGGTGTTCAAAAAACATGGCATCACACAAGCTGTTTTTGACTCCTCCATGGTCTGGTTTACGCGTAATCCGGATGTTCTCACCAAAATTTATGAGAAAGTAAATACAAGGCTGAAAGCCGAGCGAAGTAGCATCGACCATTTAATCTCCATACGTGACAACAAACCGAAGGAAAGCCTTCCGGGCGACAGTATTGATGTATGGGCATGGCAACGCATCTATCAGTTGACAGGTATGCCGATGGATAATAAGATAACTTTCGTATTACCATCAGATACTAATTTTAAAGATCGCGACACCCTGCGCTGGAACGTACGTTTCCGTTTCCATAATGGCACGGTGGATTCCATGTATGCTCCTGTCATGGCTATGCAGGTTGTCTATAAGAACGACAGTATCATCAGTGATATCCAGAAAGTCTATAAATCAGGTATGGAGACGATATCCCTCCACGCTGATACTTTGGGAGAAATCAAAGAAATACGTGGTTCGATTTATTATCCGTCCACGCAAGTCACTCATACACTGCTGACCGACCGCATTTCATTGATGCGCTATCATGCTACGGATACTTTATCTTTCGTCAAGAATGATTCTGTCCAAATAGAAAAGAAAGAAGACGGTGTCGAACTCAAGAAAGAGGAAGTCAAGCCTATAGAGCAGAAAGAAGAAAAAATAGACGGAAATTTACGTAGGCGTGATGTCGGACGCCCTCGTCCGGTTTCGGAACCTACATTGAAAAAAGTAGAAAAACCTGAAACCCTTCAATTCCGCAAAGATAAACCTTGAGAATGAAACGATACGCATCACATTTCATATTCATTCCCGGATATGGCTATCTCAAACAATATGTGGTAGAAGTGAAGCAAGGAAGTGCTGTATCTGTCTTTCCTCTGACAGAAGAGATAGAAGGAGTAGAGTGGTTTCCCGGAGTGATTGCTTTGCTTGATGAAAGAGATAGTTCTTCCGCAGAATCTCATGGCATCTTTCAGAAACAGAAGGATATATTGACGGAAGTTCCGGAAAGTTTCTGCAAAGAAAAGCTCCTTTCGGGGCTGATACCCTATTTATTTTATCCTTTCGATTTTACAACGATGCAGCCTGCCGACGGAACTCGGCACAGACAACTGCTGTAGCAATTGCAACATTCAGAGATTCGGAAGTCTCCCGTTCTGCCGGATAATTGGGGATATAGAGTTTGCGATTAATAAGTTGTTCCACTTCTTTTCCTATTCCATTACCCTCATTCCCCATCACTATCAGTCCATTGGAGGATAATTGCTGCGCATACATATTCTTTCCATCGAGAAAGGTGCCATAAACCGGAATGTCAGTCAAGCTGCGGATTAAGTCGGGCAGGGGAGTATAGTGCAGTTTCACACGGGCAATACCGCCCATAGTGGCTTGAATGGTCTTAGGATTGTACACATCTACGGTATTGGGAGAACAAAAAATATGCTCTATGCCGAACCAGTCGGCCAGACGGATGATAGTGCCGAGATTTCCGGGATCCTGCACATCGTCCAAAGCCAGACAAAGAGAGTGATTGATAACAGAAGCATCCGTTTCATATTCCGGCTGTTCGAATATGGCAAGCACCTGTTGCGGTGTTTTCAGCAAACTGGCACGGGAAAGGTCTTCAGCGGAAACTTCCGAAATCTCCTCCACCGGAAGTTGGGAATATTGCGATAACCATTCCGGTGTAGCCGCCAGAAAACGACAAGGAAAATGTCCCAATAAATCACCTACCAGTTTAGGCCCTTCAGCCAAAAAAACTTTCTCCGTTTTACGGTTCTTCTTCAATTCCAGCGAATGAATATATTTGATGCGGTTCTTGCTTAATGCCATAATTTAAATGTTATCGTTTGGCAAAAGTACGTGATTATTTCTATATAATCAAAAAACGGAACACACTTCATCCGGTTTTTTATTTCGGAAAAGAAAAAATAGATTTATATTTGTAGTCAATTATGCGCAATTTACAAAATCTGGTATGAAGAAAGGTTTCCATTACGTAATACTTACTGCTGTCATACTCACATTGGCTTCCTGCTCGACTACCAAATATGTGCCTGATGGCTCATACTTGCTGGATGAAGTGCGCATACATACCGATAGTAAAAATGTCAAGCCGTCCAGTTTGTCCATATATGTGCGGCAAAATCCTAATTCCAAATGGTTTAGTTTAATCAAGACCCAGTTGTATGTTTACAACTGGTCAGGGCGGGATTCTACTCGTTGGGTAAACCGTGCGTTGCGCAGGCTGGGAGATGCACCGGTGCTTTACAGTAAGGAAGAGACTGAACGTTCGCGTGAAGAAATGACGAAAGCGGTTCAGAATATGGGATATATGAGTGCCACCGTGGAGTACATTCCGAAAATAAAAAAGAAAAAGCTGAAACTGGCGTACAAGGTGACTACCGGTGAACCGTATATCATTCGCAGCCTGAAATATGATGTTCCGGACGAAAAAGTATGGGAATATATGCAGAAAGACTCTTCGTCTACTTACCTCTCCGAAGGTATGTACTTTAATGTCAATATTCTGGATAGCGAGCGCCAGCGTATCACCAACAATCTGCTCCGGAATGGATATTATAAATTCAACAAGGATTATATCTCTTATACAGCGGATACGGTGCGTGGTACCCATCAAGTAGACCTCACTCTGCACCTTGCACGCTATAGGCAGCACTCCGACGATGAGCTTCGGAATCATCCTCAGTACTCCATTAATAAGGTGAATTTCATTACGGACTACAACGTTTTGCAAACATCTGCTTTGAGCAGTGTCGAAGTCAATGACTCGATACACTACAAAGGAATCCCTATCTATTATAAAGACAGACTATATTTGCGTCCCAAAGTGCTGAGTGACAATCTGCGCATAACTCCGGGAGAACTTTACAATGAATCGGAAGTACAGCGCACTTACTCTAATTTCGGACGTCTGCCAGTGCTGAAATATACGAATATCCGCTTCTTTGAAACACAAGTAGGGGATAGTACAAAGCTGAATACTTACGTAATGCTGACGAAGAATAAGCATCAGGCTGTTTCTTTCGAACTGGAAGGCACCAATTCTGCCGGAGACTTAGGTGCTGCGGCATCTGTTTCTTTCCAGAACCGTAATGTGTTCAGAGGATCCGAGACATTCCTGGTCAAGCTTCGTGGGGCTTATGAGGCTGTTTCCGGTTTGGGTTATGGACATAATAATTATACGGAACTCGGAGTGGAGAGCAGTATTAATTTTCCCCGCTTCATGTTCCCGTTCTTATCCAATGACTTCAAGCGGAAAATACGGGCAACTACCGAGTTCGGTGTACAGTACAATTATCAGATGCGTCCGGAATTTACTCGTATTGTCGCTTCAGCTTCATGGAGCTATAAATGGGGATTACAACGACAACGCTCCCAGCACCGCATCGATCTGTTGGATATCAACTACTTGTATATGCCTTGGATAGAACCGGAATTTAGAGAACAATTTTTAGATAAAGAACAAAACTATATTCTGAAGTACAATTATGAAGACCGCCTGATTGTCCGTACCGGTTACAGCTATACATATAACAGTGCCGGACAGGCATTGATGAACAATGCGGTTATTGGAAATTCTTACAGCATACGCTTCAACTTCGAGTCGGCAGGTAATCTGTTATATGCCATTTCCAAGATGAGCAATCTAAAAAAGAATGATAAAGATGAATATACCATATTGAATATTCCGTATGCGCAATATATAAAAGGTGATTTGGACTTTGCCAAGAATATTGTCATTGACAACCGTAACTCCATAGCATTCCGCATCGGAGGCGGTATTGCCATTCCTTATGGAAATGCGCGGGTGATTCCTTTTGAAAAACGTTACTTTTCAGGTGGTGCAAACAGCGTACGTGGCTGGTCGGTACGCAGTCTGGGGCCCGGCTCTTTCGCAGGTGACGGTAACTTTCTGAATCAATCGGGAGATATCAAGCTGGATGCCAGTATTGAATATCGTACACGTCTGTTCTGGAAATTCAGAGGTGCACTATTTGTAGATGCGGGAAATATCTGGACGCTTCGTGAATATGAAGACCAACCGGGCGGTAAGTTCAGATTTGATACATTTTACAAGCAGATAGCAGTGGCTTATGGATTGGGATTACGTCTCGACCTGGATTTCTTTGTACTTCGTTTTGATGGAGGTATGAAAGCGGTTAATCCCGAAAAAGGGAAAAAACGTTTTCCAATTACACATCCCGATTTCGGACGTGATTTCGCTTTTCACTTTGCAGTAGGATATCCTTTTTAAGGAGTTGAGAGTTGTGCTGCGCAATATATGCCGCATGACAACTCTCAACTTCTCCAACTATCTTGCAGCGTAATAAGTGTCAACCATTGTTGCCTGACGAGCAGCAGCTACGCCTTGTGCATCCAATGTTACATCCATTGCTTCACCATTCGGCAGATACATCTGTGCAGTACCGTCACCATTCATTTGCAGCAATTCTGTGCTCACACCTTCTGCTACAACATTCCAGGTATTCAGTTCCTTGTCGTAAACCAACTCCATAGCAGTAGTTTCACCTTCCTTAGTGATAGAGTAACCATTCTCCAATGTTTTTACGAGATAGTTTCCATTTTCACCTTTCACTTTCTTCACGTCTCCCACGTTAGCCATCGGATTGGAACCACTCCAAAACTCAATGGAGTTGATTACTAATGCATCTGCCAAATAGCAGACAGGGTATACGGGAATAATGTTGCAAGCCAGATAAACAAGTTCATTTACAAACTTTGTACCAATGCTTTGGTTCCAATTAACCAACTTGCTGTGCAGTCCGAAAGAACCGATACAAGAACTGAAAAGAAAAGCGCCACAAATCATCACTGTTGCGGCCAGTTTCAAATTACTCTTTTTCATAAATTACTTTCTTTTGTTATACTGAGTTTTGAGTTTAACTCTTTTTTCTGTTTGGCAAATATAAGTTGTTTTTGTGAAAATTCGCCAGTTTTTGGGATAAAAACAATTTTCCAGTAAAACAGGACAAGCAATTTTAAGCCTTTTTAGGAGCAAAAGTCTTGCTCACCCAATGGTCTACAGCGAACTTTCCGGGGCCAGCAATGTACATCAGCACAAACACTACCAAATATACAAAAGCCAATTCTTTGACAGCAAACGGGTCGCTTCCGTGAACCACGAAAAAGGCCACTCCCATTGTAAAAATCATCGGCAACATTGCCAGGCGATAAAGAAAACCGATGATAAACGCCATCGAGCAAGCCATTTCACCAAATATTGCCAGACCTAATGAAAGAGGACTGCCTATACCCAGCGGATCAGGAAATACGGCGGATAGTTCCTGATAGTTTGCCCATTTTTCAATACCATGGTTCATCAATAAGACACCAAATACAATTCTCACAATCAATAATATAGTAGATGCAGCTGCACCATCCGGTTTCGACGGAAATAAAAATCTATAAAGCATAGTCGTTCGTTTTTAATAGTTATATTTTATATAACAATGTATAAGGGATTATGGTTTATCTCTGCGCAAAGGTTTTATAATTACACGCAAAGAAGGATCGTATGTGAAGTAACTCCACATCCAATCCACGAAAATAAATAATCGGTTTTTAACTCCGACTATACTCATCAAGTGGATAAATAACCAAGCTGCCCATGCCAGAAAACCGCCAAAGCGCAACTTCTTCAATTCCACAACAGCATGGTTGCGGCCAATGGTAGCCATAGAACCTTTATTGTGATAAGCGAACGGTTGCATTTCAAGTCCGCGTTCTCTTCTGTCCAGGTTAGCAATCAGATTATGCGCCTGTTGAATGGCAGGTTGCACCACCTGCGGATGACCTTTCGGGTATTCCGGAGTAATCATAAGCGCCGTGTCACCGATGGCAAAGATATTAGAATAACCTTGAACGCGGTTATAAACATCCACTTGCAGACGATTGCCGGGGCCATAAGCCTCTTTTGCCAATCCTTCTATACTGTTGGCTCTTACGCCTGCAACCCAAAAGACATTCATTGTTTCTAGCGTATTACCATCATTGAGTGTCATTACACCATTTTCATAGTTTGTAACCTGTACACTTGTTCTGATTTCTACGTCCCGTTTCAGCAGATAATCTGCAACTTCTTCCGATGATTTTTCAGAAAAAGCAGAAAGAAGGCGGGGAGCGCCATCCACCAGGATGATACGCATAAGATTCATGTCAAGATCGGGATAATCTTGCGGAAGAACAAACTTCTTCATTTCCGCCAATGCACCGGAAAGTTCGATACCGGTAGCACCGCCACCTACAATGACAAATGTCATCAGGCGTTTCCTTGTTTCCTGGTTACTTGTATTCTGGGCTTTCTCAAAACTTTCCAATATCTGGTTACGATTAAACAAGGCTTCCGCTGTGTTTTTCAGTGCCATTGTACGTTGGGAAAGTCCGTCGTTACCGAAATAATTGGTACGGCATCCGGTAGAAACCACCAGATAATCATAAGAAAGACTCCCGATAGAAGTCTCCAGAATATTATCTTCGGGAATGACCCGTTGTGCCTCACAAATGCGTATATGGAAATGTTTTCTTCTTTTAAAGATCTTGCGGAAGGGGAATGAGATGGCACTGGGCTCAATACCGGCCGTTGCCACCTGGTAGAGTAAGGGTTGGAAAATATGGTGATTGTTTTTGTCCAGCAGTACTATCTGGAACTTATTGCTTTTCAATTTTCGTGCTAACTTCAATCCACCGAAGCCACCACCGACAATAACAAGCCGTTTCCGTCCTTCTTTATCGGGAATATCCATTTTTGTTTTCATAATGAGTCAGTTATTCGTTATGAAAGAATAACATTACAGAAAGAAGAAAGTTCGGATTTTTCCCGACTATATCATTTATAGTCATTTTTTCCTTTTCCTTCATCACATTTTCTTATTAGTGTTAAAAAGGAATAAGTTTGAACAAAATACTCTTCAATATTGTTTTAATAGAATTAAAAATAAAACTAAATTTGCCGAAGGAGTTTTCCAGAGGTAAGATTATGGACACTAAACTAATGAAATGGGTATTACCGGTACTGTTGTTGATGACAAGGGCCGATATATGGGCGCAAACGGGCTCCACAGGAACAGACGTTCCGGTCGCATCTTCTGTCTCCCTGACTGATTCACTGCCACAAAAAAGAAGTTTTTTCAAAAAATTCCTGGATTATTTCAACGATGCCAATAAAGAGAAAAAGAACAAGAAGTTTGATTTCAGCGTCATTGGCGGGCCTCATTATTCCAGTGATACCAAGTTTGGTATCGGTCTGGTAGCCGCCGGACTATATCGGACAGACCATAACGACTCTATCCTTCCGCCGTCTAACGTATCTTTATATGGAGATGTCTCTACAGTGGGATTCTATCTATTAGGCATACGCGGAAACCATCTTTTCCCGCAAGATAAGTATCGCCTGAATTACAACTTATATTTTTACTCATTTCCCAGTTTGTATTGGGGAAAAGGATACGATAACGGTTCCAATGATGACAACGAGAGTGAATACGACCGTTTTCAGGCACAAGTCAAGGTAGACTTCATGACGCGGATAGCCAAAAACTTCTATATCGGCCCGATGGCAGTCTTCGACTATATTTATGGCCATGACTTTGAGAAACCCGAATTGTGGGAAGGCATGAAAGCACGGACTACGAATATAAGCCTCGGTTTTTCGCTGCTCTATGATTCACGAGACTTCCTCACCAATGCCTATAGCGGCTATTATCTGAGGATCGACCAGCGTTTCAGCCCCGCATTTCTGGGAAACAAATATGCCTTTAGCAGCACAGAACTGACTACCAGTTATTATCATCCCGTATGGAAAGGGGGAGTACTGGCAGGACAATTTCATACATTGCTAAACTACGGTAATCCTCCTTGGGGATTAATGGCAACATTAGGCAGTTCCTATGCAATGCGCGGCTATTATGAGGGACGCTACCGCGACAAATGCTCCATGGATGCCCAATTGGAGCTTCGCCAGCACGTATGGAAACGGAATGGTGTGGCCGTATGGGTGGGAGCGGGTACTGTATTTCCTAAATTTTCCGAGTTTGAAACAAAACATATTCTTCCTAACTATGGTTTTGGTTATAGATGGGAATTCAAGAAGAGAGTGAATGTAAGATTAGACTTAGGGTTTGGAAAAGGCCAGACCGGATTTATATTTAATATCAATGAAGCTTTTTAGAAACATAAAACAATGGTTGGACAATCAGGAACACTTATTCTATTTGTTCCTTATTATCTTGATAGCACCCAATATCATCCTCTGTTTTACAGAGCCGATGCCGGTGATGGCAAAAGTATGTAATGTACTGTTGCCGTTCGCTTTCTATTATCTGTTGATGACCTTATCGAAAAACTGCGGAAAGATGTTCTGGATACTTTTCCTCTTTATCTTTTTCGGTGCTTTCCAGATAGTACTTCTATATCTCTTCGGACAATCCATAATTGCCGTGGATATGTTCCTGAACCTGGTCACTACCAATTCAAGCGAAGCGATGGAATTGCTGGACAATCTTATTCCAGCATTGGTAAGCGTTATTATCCTCTATATCCCTGCCTTGATTCTGGCGGCAATTTCTATCATAAAGAAGCGGAAACTCTCTCCGGTATTCATCCGTCGTGAACGAAAAAGAGCATTGACAGCTTTAGTCATCGGCTTCATATCATTGGGCGCCGCTTATGGGCTGGATGCACGTTATGAATTGAAATCAGATTTGTATCCGGCCAATGTCTGTTACAACGTCTTCCTTGCATTCCAACGCAATGCGCAGACGCGAACCTATCATCAAACCTCAGAAAATTTCACTTTCAAGGCACGGGCTACTCATCCTGAAGACAAACGGGAAATTTACATCATGGTGGTTGGTGAAACCTCCCGTGCCATGAACTGGAGTCTTTACGGTTACGGACGGGAGACCAATCCCCAACTTTCCAATATGGATGGTATCACCTCTTTTTGTCATGTCTTGACGGAATCAAACACTACGCACAAGAGTGTCCCCATGTTGCTTTCTCAGGTTTCGGCCTGTAACTTCGACTCAATTTATTATCAGAAAAGCATTATTACCGCTTTTAAGGAAGCAGGTTTTCAGACTGCTTTTTTCTCAAACCAGCGCTATAATCATTCTTTTATCGATTTCTTCGGAATGGAAGCTGATACTTATGATTTCATCAAAGAAGACTCCCAAGATTTCAAATACAATCCATCTGATGACGAACTTCTGAAGCTGGTTGAGAAGGAACTTGCAAAAGAGAACCGGAAACAGTTCATCGTATTACACACGTATGGCTCACACTTCAATTACCGGGAACGGTATCCTGAAAATCACGCCTTTTTCTTACCGGATTTTCCGGTGGATGCAGAAGTGAAATACAAGGATAATCTGGTAAATGCATACAATAACTCCATTCGTTATACGGATGATTTTCTGGCACGTGTCATCCATTTGCTGAAAGAGCAAAAAGTGGATGCTGCCATGCTTTATACGTCCGACCACGGAGAAGATATCTTTGATGACAACCGGCACCTGTTCCTTCATGCGTCGCCGGTTCCCTCTTATTATCAGTTGCACGTTCCATTCCTGCTATGGACGTCCGGCAGCTATCAGGCTGCATATCCCGAAATACAGGAAGCAGCCTCGATGAACCGGCAGAAAAATATATCTTCCAGTGTTTCCTTTTTCCAGACTATGATGGAACTGGCCGGAATAGAAACTCCATACCGGAATGACAGTCTGTCTGTTGCAAGCCCTCTTTACACAGAGAAACCCAGAGTTTATTTGAACGACCATAACGAGCCGCGTCCTTTGGATGACATCGGAATGAGAGAAGAGGACTTCGAAATGTTGCGGAAGAAAGAAATAGACTTCAAGTATCCTTCTCCAGATTCCTCACAGAAGGAATACACATCATCAGAATAGCCGTCAGTGCAATAGCAACCCCGCAATAGATAAATATATTCCCTATTCCCAAAGCATCCGCAACGAAACTCGTTACGAATAACCCGAAAATAGAAGGGAACAAACTTATGCTATCGAACAATGAAAACACACGTCCCAGATAAATCGGCTTGAACTGCGTCTGCAATAAAGAAGTAAACGGCCCGGAAAGAAATGGGACAATCAGTCCTTGCATCACCGTCAGTATGGCAAAGAACACATACCCCGTACTCGGAAGCATCCCGCACAAAGCCAGTGCCAGCCCCAGTATGGCATAAGAGAATGCGATCATCAGTATCTTCCTGATTTTGGGATTCCAAATCCCCAGTAATGCTCCGCCACCCAACATGCCTGCACCGAAAAGCGTTTCTATCAGACTAATCTGATAAGCTGTTCCCGAGAAAGTGTGCAATGTCATCAATGGCATCAGGGCAACCACCGGCATCACAAAGAAAGTAATCAGTATCTCCGTAACCATCACCCAACTGACTCCTCTGTTCTGCATGATAACCCGGAATCCGTCACGCATATCGTTCACGACACTTTTAGCTGAAATATTTTCTTTCTTCGGATTCGGAATATAAACAAACAGAAGTGCAGTACAGGCTATGATTGCTCCCGCCACATCCAGCAACATGACAACACTCATGTCAAACGCCAGCAACAGAACCGCTCCCAGCGCCGGACCGCCAATATTACAAATGGACTGAATGGCTTGATTAATTCCCGCAATACGCGTCAATTCCTTTTCCGGTGCCAGCAGCGGAACCGACGATTTCATCGCAGGTGAATGGAATGCTCCCCCGATGGAGCGGAGCGCCAACAGCAAATATATGTGCCACAATTCCACTATATCCAGATAAAACAACAAAGCAATAATGCCGGAACATAGCGCAACGAAACTATCTGCACCAATCATCGTCCATTTCCGATTCCAACGGTCAACGTATACTCCTGCAAATGCCCCCAGAAGGGCTTGTGGTAATAGTGCGGCAATCATGGCAAAGGACAAAACTTCCGCTGAACCCGTTTTGAGACTAATCCATAAGACGATAGAGAACTGGGCAATGGAGCTACTTAATATAGAAAATAGTTGCCCGCTCCATATGATGATAAACTTTTTCTTCCAATTGTTCATGATGAGAGTGAAACTATATAATAAAAAACAGATAAATGCCTCCTGTTGTTGCATCTTACACAGAAGATTTCAGTATTCTTTAGTTTAGTGATAGCATATGGAATAAAAAAAGGTTCTGAAAATCAATTGTTTTCAGAACCTTACTTTCGTACACCCTCAGGGATTCGAACCCTGGACCCACTGATTAAGAGTCAGTTGCTCTACCAACTGAGCTAAGAGTGCATCGTTTTTCTTATTTGCGGGTGCAAAAGTAGTTGTTTTATTTTATTCATCCAAACAAAATCAATTCTTTTTTCCCGATGAAAGCGGCTTTTTTATTCAAACTCATATAAGTCCGAAGGAGTACTACGTTTTAAAGCGCAGAGTTGCACATCTTTACCTACCAATATACCTTTGCTCTTCAACTGCCATTCCACTGTCTTATATGCAAGTTCCGGATGATTATTATCTTTGCTCAAATGGCAAAGCCATATATATTTCAGGTTTTCCGTGATATTCTCTGCCAGGAATTCAGCAGTCGCAATATTGCTCATATGCCCTGTACGGCTCGTGATACGATCTTTCAGATATTGCGGATATGTACCCATCCGCAGCATTTCATCGTCATAGTTAGCCTCCAATATCAAGTAATTGGCCTTACGGATGAACCGGGCGGCGGTAGGTGTAATTTCACCAAGGTCGGTAAGGAACGAGAACACCTTACCATCGATTTCAATGCAGTACCCCACGTTATCCGTACCATCATGCGGAACTTCAAAAGACTCGATGCGGAAATCTTCCAGCTGCATCGGTTCTTCTTTCTCCAGATAGCGGACGGAAGAGTGAAGTTTCTCCGTCATGCAATAACTCTTGTTAATGCCTTCATGGATGCGTGCAGTGGTATAAATAGGAATATGCAACTTTTCTCCCAGTCCGCCCACAGCCTTGATATGATCCGCATGATCATGCGTAACAAAAACCGCGCGAATCGTCTCCATGTTGATACCCGCTTCTTTTAGTGATTTCTTAATAGTACGCGCTGCAATACCAGCGTCAATAAGTATTCCGTATTTTTCAGTGCCTATATAATAGCAGTTGCCACTACTACCACTCGCAAGGCTTATAAATTTTACTTTCATTCCGTTCTCCTTTATTAGAAAAAGCCGCCACTTTTATGGCAAAGTGACGGCAAATATACATAAAAAATGAGATAATCAGACTGTGCCTTTCTTCTTTTTGTCGATGGATGCGGTGATTTTGGCAAATACTAACAAAGCCAGAGCGGATATCAGACCGATAGCGGCAAAGTAATACCAGATATAATGTGCATTTGCACTGGCAGCTTCCCAAGCCTCACGGGTCTCAAAAAGCACAGGATCGGGACAGTATTTTGTCAACAATACTCCGGCAATACCAAAACCGAAAATAGAAGAGAGGAAAGAATGGAGATGGCTGAACCCAAGATACATACCTTCTTCACCCTTAGGAGCTTGCAGGGAGAAGTATTCCAGATAACGCGGTGAAATGAAGCATTCTGCCAAGGCCTGTATCACGATACCCGCTATCATCATCAGTGTAATGTTACTCATTCCGCTTATCACATCATTGCCGAGTAAGTTGCCGCATGCCATCAGCAGAGCCGAAAACGGAATGAGGAACATGCCGATATTCATGGAAGTAATGGCCGAACGTTTCGCCATCAAGCGTGTTACGAAACTAACACAGCAAACTACCACAAACGGGTTCACATTGGCTATCCAACCAGGTTTGGCCGTTTCGCCCGCCATACGGATTACGTACTTAGGCATCGTGGCATACAGCTGCTGCTGTACCATCCAGAAACCCGTTACAATCAGGATAAGAATCAGCAGGCGCCAGTTGGTGACAATGCGCAGGAAGCCTTGCCCGATTTCACGCATACTTTTTCCTTCGCCTGCTGTGTGGGTGGATTTATAAAGCAGGATGACGGAAAGCAACGCCATTATCGTCATCGCAGCCGAGAAATAATTAATATAAATATAAGCCTGTTCGCCAATAACGTTACGCAACGGATCTATTACGGTTTTTCCGGTGAAAGCACCGATATTCACCATCATATAAAAGATGGAATAACCACGTGCACGGGTTGCCTCCGTCGTTTCCTTTGCCACCGAAGCTGAAATGATGGACTTGATGAACGAGCCACCCACCATAATGACAAAGAGTACGGGGACAATCATCCAGCGGCTGTCGCTATCCGGCAGTCCGGTGAAACGGGTCACTTTACCATATTCCACCAAACCGGCAGCTTCGAGCAGGGTAGGGAGAATTCCCAATCCCAAATATCCGACAGATAAAAGTGAGAAAGCAACAATCATCGATTTCCGGAAACCTATCTTATCAGCATAAGCTCCCGTAAAGATAGGCAAAAGATAAAGACCTCCGGAAAATAAGCCGGAAATCATACTCGCTTCAAAGTCATTGAAGCCTAAAATTGTAGAAAGATAGATGGTAAGAACAATGAAAACGGCATAATATGCCATACGCTCGAAGAGTTCGACCGTATTGCTTACCCAAAAGGCTTTAGTGAACCCTTTAGATACTTTTTGGGGTGATTGAGTCATCCTAATATTATGTTTGTTAGTGAAAATTAAGCGCAAAAATACATTATTATGAAATTATATGCAAATTTGTTTCAGATTTGCCCCATACAGTGAAAGGTAACGCTTTGTTATTTCAAGAAGATTTGTATCTTTGCTCTATCATTTTTATAACAGAATTATGACAATAGCAGTTGATTTTGACGGAACCATAGTAGAACACCGCTATCCGCTGATAGGCAAAGAGATAGCTTTCGCTACAGACACTCTGAAACTCTTGCAGCAAGAGCAGCACAGGCTTATTTTATGGAGCGTGCGCGAAGGAGAACTTCTGGAAGAAGCTGTAGCGTGGTGCAAGGAAAGAGGGCTGGAATTCTATGCCGTCAACCGTGATTATCCTGAAGAAAAGCAGCAGGACAAAGGCTTCTCGCGCAAGCTGAAAGTAGATCTTTTCATTGACGACCGCAATCTGGGCGGGCTTCCCGATTGGGGCGTCATCTATCAGATGATAAAAGAACATAAAACATTCCGGGACATCTATGCGCAAGGCAATCCCGTTACCGGGCAGAGTAAAAAGAAGAAAAGATGGTTCTAAGAAAATACCGCCCGGACTTAACCCTAACGAAAGTCCGGAACGGTATTGTCATTGAGAATGAAAAAAAGAGTGAGATGAAAATTACTAATTATTATTTCCGATTCTTATCGTTATCTCCATATCCGTAGCCATATCCATAACCGTATCTTCCTCCGTAACCATACTTTCTCTCTGCAAGATTTCCGCCGTTCACCACTAACGATATTTGGTTCAGTTGTCCCGACCGTTGCAGTTCCATGATTTCAGGCAAAGCATTTTTGTGCGTATAATCTATGCGGCAAACGTATAGTGTAAAGTCAGTTACTTTATTCAGACTCAGCGTATCACTGATCAATCCTACCGGTGCAGAGTCAACAATGACATAATCAAACTGTTCACGGAAATAGGTGAAGGCTTCTTTCAGCTTAGGCCGTTCCAGCAATTCCGACGGATTGGGCGGAACAGGTCCCGCAGGCGCCACGAACAATTGTTTATGCATTCCCGACGGAAAAATAATATCTTCCGGTCTAATGTCAGCCTCCGAAAGATAATTGGTCATTCCTATGTCTTTTTTAATCCCAAAATATTCAGCCAGCCTGGGGCGCCGGATATCCAGACCGACAACCAGCACCCGGCATCCCAGAAAAGCAAAAGTCAGAGCCAGATTGATGCTGATGAAACTTTTCCCTTCGCCACTGACAGTCGAGGTCATCAGAATGCACTTTTTATCATCCTCTCCGGTAAGAAAACGCAGATTGCTTCTCATGCGGCGAAAGGACTCTTCCATGATTCCATTCTGCCCTTCTTGCACCCCCACGCCTTCTTTGGTATAAGGAATAATCCCTATTACGGGAAGCTGCGTATTCTCTACCTCGGCCACCGACACGATTCTCGTGCGGAAAACGCCACCGAACAAGATGATTCCCGCTGTCATTATGCACGACAGAAACAAACTTCCGGCATAAATCATCATGCTGCGCGGAGCGATGGGAGCATCTGCAGTCAGAGGAGGGTCTATCACTCTTGCCTTATTCATGGTAGCTGCCAGGGATATGGTTGCCTGTTCGCGCCGCTCGAGTAGCATCAAATACAGGTTCGCCTTGATTTGTTGCTGCCTGTCGATATTATTAAATTCCCTTTCTTGCTTCGGCATGTTTCCGATGCGGGAATTGAAATAATTCGTTTTGCGCAGGATGTCAGTGCGCGCGATGTTGAGTCCGTCTTTCACACCGGCTATGGAACTTATCACATTTCTTCTCAACGCGTCAATCCTGACATCCTGATTGACAAGAGTCGGATTATCCGTTTTCATCGTGTTCATCAGCCGCTCGCGTTCCAGGAGCTCCTTGTTGTATTCGTTAATCAGCCGCATCAGCTCCGTATCTGAAATGCCGGTATTCACCGGCAAGAGCGAAAAACGGTGTTTCTCATCCATCAAATAATTATAGATATAGGTGGTCATGTTCAGCTGCATCTCCACATCCAGCAATTTCTTTTCGTACTCATTGTTCGTATTCAGGTCTAAGGTCATATTGGTCTTAAGGTCACTCAGACGCTCTTTCTGTTTGTATTGTTCCAGATGCTTTTCCACAAATCCCAATTCATAGCTGATGCTGTCCAGGCGTTCTTCAAGGAAGATGAGCGTATTTCCTGTCACCTTGTTCTTATCATCCATCGCATCCCGGTTGTATACCTCAATCAGTTTGACGAGAAAGTCTTCTGCCCGCTTCTTGTCCTCATCCTTAAATGTCAGGCTGATGATGGACGTTTTCTTTGAAGTAGTGCTGACTGTCAGCTGCCTGGAATAATAGTTCACGGCATCTATGGGGCGGCAGATGTTCATCTTCATAGGTTCGGTAAATGCGTGTCCGGGCAACAGTCTCAAAGTGCACCGTCCCGCAGGAGTCTCTACAAAAGCGGGAAAATCCGTGAAAGTTTCCGTCACGCAAACATCATTCATGGCACTGCTCACTGCATAACGTTCGCCTGCCTTCTCCACTTGTATCAGCAATGCTCCACGCAGTGTGTCCATAGACTCTTTATCCAGCGTGGCACTGATAGGGGGTGTCGTTGTTTCCGAATAGAACAGGCCATCCTTTATCTTATACTTCGTATGCAGATTCAGTTCGTTAATCACTTGCAGCAAAATGGAGCGCGAACGCAATATTTCCATTTCGTCTTCAATCTGCATATTCGAGGAAGCCAGGGAAGTGGGAGCCACTTTCTGAAACAATTCGTCGACGGCCTTGTCGCTTCCTTCCGAGTCCTTGATGACCACGGAAGCGGAAGCCTGGTAGATCGGCGTAGTGACATGTACATAAATATATGCCCCCACAAACGCGACTACACCGGTAAGCAAAAACCACCGCCAATGTGCCAATAGCTTGTAGAAGAGATCTATCAAGTCAATTTCTTGTTCTTGAGTCTGATTGTTGTCTATATGCTGTGCATCCATAATGTATTTTATATTAGTGGTTATTCGTATTATTTATCGTAATATATTCACCATCAATCCGGCCAGTGATATAAGAATGGAAGTAACGGAAATCAGCAGATTGGTAGAAGAACCGATATTGGCACTTTGCTTTTTCGCCTTATTGGGTTCCACATAGACGATATCATTCTGACGTAAATAGAAATCGGGGGAATAGATGAGGTTTTCATCATTCAGGTTGACGGTGATGAGTTTCTGTTGTCCGTTTTCTTTGCGGACGATGCGCACATTGTCCCGCTTTCCGTAGATGGTCAGGTCGCCTGCCATTGCTACGGCTTCAAAAAGATTCACTTGCTCGTTGCTCACCGTATAGACTCCCGGATGGCTTACTTCTCCGATCACAGAAATCTTATAATTCACCAGTCGGACTGTTACGATAGGACGTTCTTTCAGATAGCGTTCCAATCTTCCGACAATCAGTTCCGAAGTTTCCTGTGTGGTCATTCCCCCTACGGTCAAAGTGCCGAGTACGGGGAAGGCAATCTCGCCCTGATTGTTCACCAGATAATTCTGCAGGGTGGGTTGTGAAACTAAATTAGTGGAATTTATTCCTGTTTGCGATACAGGCACCACCAGATTGAAAGGAAGTGCCGCTTCCGGTTCGGAACAACTGACGGAGATGGTTAGCAAGTCTTTGGGCATGATACGGGCATCATATTCCACGAGTGTATCAGGGATTCTTTCACCTAACTTTTGTAGATAAGATACTTGTCTGCTTGATGAACAAGAAGAACATGAAAGACACACAATCGTAACTGCCCATAAGGCATATTGTTTTTTTCTCATCCTGTATATCCGGCGCCGAAAGCTCCCATAACGACACCTATTAATAAAACGAAAGCGTGGGAACTGTTGCCATTATCTGCCAAAGAGGTATCGCCAAACACCCAAGATGTAGATAATAAAGACAACAGCCCACGCCCAGCTATACATTTAGATATACAGTGAGCATGAGCGTTTTGTTGCCTATTATTCTTACATCTTTTTGAAATTGGCGATTTCCTTTGACAAGAATAATATGGTAAACGCTTCTAACTACTTAATATGTAATCCCTTAGAAGTATATCAGAATAATTCTAAAGAGGTTGCAAAGTTAATGAATAATTTATAAAAGCCAATAACTTGGAGGAAATTTCTCTCTTATTTATATGGTTACGCTCTAAAAAAGGAGCGCATCAATATAATTTTGATGCGCTCCTCGCTATAAATAGAAAGCAACTCTTATTTTCTTTTAGAACTGGAAGAAGTTCTTAGCATTATAGTAGCTGATATCTTCAATCATCTGGTTCACGCGATCCATTTCCGAAGCCGGGATTTCACCGTTTTCAATGTCGCGACCAACGAGGTTACACAATGTACGGCGGAAATATTCATGACGCGGATAGGAGAGGAACGAACGTGAATCGGTCAACATACCTACGAACCGGCTCAACAAACCAAGTACGGAAAGAGCATTCATTTGTTTTTCCATACCATCTTTCTGATCGAGGAACCACCAGCCAGAACCAAACTGTATCTTACCAGCAATCGTGCCATCCTGGAAGTTACCCAACATAGTAGCGATAACTTCGTTAGCACACGGATTGAGGTTGTACAGGATTGTCTTCGTCAACTTTCCTGTAGAGTTCAGGCGATCGAGGAATTTAGACATAGCTTTAGCCGTGGTAAATTCACCGATAGAGTCGAAGCCGGTATCGGGACCGAGCAACTTAAACATCTTACTGTTATTATTACGGATAGCACCGTAGTGGAACTGTTGCGTCCAGCCCTTTTCCCAATCCATTTCACCGAATACAATCAGCATAGCCGACTTGAACTTCAGAATTTCCTCTTTCGTCAGTTCAGTTCCGCCATATACCTTATTAAATATAGCTTTGATTTCAGCATCCGTATAGTCTTCTGCATAGAATTCTTCGATACCGTGGTCAGACAGTTTACAACCTTGTTCCGCAAAGAAATCATGACGCTTACGCAGGGCAGCCACCATATCATCGAAATTAGAAATAGCAACACCGCTGACTTCAGACAGTTTCTCAACATAAGCACGGAAATCGGCAGGAACTTCTACAGCCATTGCCTTGTCGGGACGCCAGGTAGGCAACATCTTAACTTCAAAACCACTTTCACGGGTCTGGATGTGGTATTCCAGAGAATCGATAGGATCATCTGTCGTACAAACAGCTTCCACATGATAACGGCGCATCATGCCACGGGCTGAGTATTCCGGCTTAGCCAACTTCTCGTTACACTCATCGTAAATTTCACGTGCAGTCTTCGGGCTCAGAATCTTTTCGATACCAAATGCTGTTTTCAATTCCAGGTGAGTCCAGTGATACAAAGGATTACGGAAAGTATAAGGAACTGTTTCCGCCCACTTTTCAAACTTTTCCCAATCGGTGGTGTCCGTACCGGTGCAGAAACGTTCGTCCACACCATTGGTGCGCATAGCACGCCATTTGTAGTGATCGCCGCCCAACCAGATTTCAGTCAGTGACTTGAACTGATAGTCGTCTGCTACCATTTTAGGGATTAAGTGACAGTGATAATCGATAATCGGCATTTTAGCCGCATGTTCATGATACAACTTCTGTGCGGTTTCTGTCTGCAACAGGAAGTTTTCATCCATAAATTTTTTCATTCTACTGTGTTTTAAGTATATAAAAATATTACTTTCTCTTTTCTATACCTATATAGTATTGATTGTAAAGCTAATAGGCAAGATATTGGTTTTTGCTTTTATTAACCGTTATCGAACACAAAAGTAGAAAATTTACTTGGAGAAACAAAATAATTCGTATCTTTGCGGCAAATATTTATAATATTTAAGTTTTAGACGTCGAACCTTTATCACCTTAAAACAAGGAGGAGAGAGTATGGAAAACAAGAACTACACCATTAAAGATATCGCCCGCATGGCGGGTGTTTCTGCCGGAACAGTGGACCGAGTGTTGCATAACCGGGGAGATGTCTCCGCCGCAAGCCGTGAAAAGGTTCAGAAAGTCTTGGATGAAATAGATTATCACCCTAATATGTTCGCCATTGGCCTGGCGGCAAAGAAGCGTTATCGTGTCCTGTGTATTATACCTTATTATATAGAGCACGATTACTGGCACTCCGTAGCGGCAGGAATCAATCGTGCCGCACAAGAATTGCGCCCGTTCAATGTCAGTGTCGAATACCTGTACTACCATCATGCCGACAGGCTTTCTTACGAAAAGGCTTGTGCGAAAATTCGCAGAGAATCGGTGGATGCCGTACTGATAGCTCCCAATTTCCGCGAAGAAACGATGGCGCTCACTTCTTATCTGGAAGGCAAAGATATACCCTATGCATTCATTGATTTTAATATAGAGGACACCCATGCACTTTGCTATATAGGGCAAGACTCTCAAGCAAGCGGATACATCGCTGCCAAAATCCTGATGCGTAAGTATGAGGAAGGGCAAGAGGTGATATTATTCCTTAATAATAAGAAAGACAATCCGGCGGAAATACAGATGCAACGCCGTCTGGACGGTTTCATGAGTTTTATAGCTCAGGAACATAACAACCTGGTGGTTCACGACGTTGTGCTGAACAAGGAAGATGCTGTTGCCAACCGTCGGACACTGGAAGATTTTTTTGCGGCACATCCGCAGGCTGTGCTGGGCGCCGTTTTCAATTCGCGGGTATATCAAGTGGCGGGTTACTTGCAGGAAACAGGCCATCATCTGGCCGGCCTGGTCGGCTACGACCTGTTGCAAAAAAATGTAGAGTATCTTAAATCCGGTGAAGTAAACTACCTTATCGGGCAACGTCCCGGACTGCAAGGGTATTGCGGTATAAAAGCATTGTGCGACCACATGGTCTTCAAGCGCCCGGTGACCGCAGTGAAATATATGCCTATCGATATTCTGATGAAAGAAAACATCAATTTCTATTTTGAATTTGAATAAACATAATAGTATCAATCATTTAAAACGTATTTTTAAGATGAAAGCATTAAACAAACAAACCGCTTCCAAGGCTCAACGCCCGGAACGTATCATCCAGTTCGGTGAAGGAAACTTCTTGCGTGCATTTATTGACTGGATTATCTACAACATGAATGAGAAAGCCGATTTCAACAGCAGCGTTGTAGTGGTTCAACCCATCGAAAAAGGTATGGTGGACATGCTGAATGCGCAAGACGACCTTTACCATGTGAATCTGCAAGGTCTGGACAAAGGAGAAACCGTTAACAGCCTGACGCTGATTGACGTAATCAGCCGCGCGCTGAATCCTTACTCTCAGAATGAAGAATTCATGAAACTGGCCGACCAACCGGAAATGCGCTTTGTTATCTCCAACACAACGGAAGCCGGTATCGCTTTCGATCCTTCCTGCAAACTGACTGACGCTCCGGCTTCTTCATATCCGGGCAAGCTGACTCAACTGCTGTACCGTCGTTTCAAGACTTTCAACGGTGACAAGAGCAAAGGTCTGATTATCTTCCCCTGCGAACTTATCTTCCTGAACGGCCATAAACTGAAAGAAACTATCTATCAGTACATCGAACTGTGGCAGCTGGGTGATGAATTCAAGACTTGGTTCGAAGAAGCCTGCGGTGTATACGCCACGCTTGTTGACCGCATCGTACCGGGATTCCCCCGCAAGGATATTGCAGCAATCAAGGAGAAATTGCAATATGATGACAACCTGGTAGTACAGGCTGAAATCTTCCATCTCTGGGTTATCGAGGCTCCTCAGGAAGTTGCCAAGGAATTCCCCGCAGACAAGGCAGGCCTGAATGTACTGTTCGTTCCTTCCGAAGAGCCATACCACGAAAGAAAGGTGACTCTGCTGAATGGCCCGCACACCGTTCTGTCTCCGGTTGCTTATCTGTCTGGCGTAAATATCGTACGCGATGCTTGCCAGCACCCGGTTATCGGCCAGTATATCCATAAGGTAATGTTCGACGAATTGATGGAAACTCTGAACTTGCCGAAGGATGAATTGAAGAAGTTTGCAGAAGATGTATTGGAACGCTTCAACAATCCGTTTGTTGACCATGCCGTAACCAGCATCATGTTGAACTCTTTCCCGAAATATGAAACCCGCGACCTTCCCGGTTTGAAGACTTATTTGCAACGCAAAGGTGAACTGCCGAAAGGATTGGTTCTCGGTCTGGCTGCCATCATTACCTATTATAAAGGTGGTGTCCGTGAAGATGGTGCTGAAATCGTTCCGAACGATGCTCCTGAAATCATGCAACTGTTGAAAGACCTGTGGGCTACAGGCGATACTCAGAAGGTAGCCGAAGGCGTACTCGCTGCAACTTCTATCTGGGGCGAAGACTTGAATAATATCCCGGGACTTACCGCTGCTGTGAAAGCTAATCTGGATTCTATCCAGGAAAAAGGAATGCTGGAAACAGTGAAGGGAATTCTTTAATTAATCTATAAGTATCGTAAAGGGAATAGGGTGGAGCGGTGGCTTCACCCTATTTTTTTCCATAATATCTTTGCTTTTCGTAAAAAAAAGGTTTTCTTTGTAATAAATAATATTTCTGAATTTGCGTATAATTGCCAAGATATTATAACGATAAAATAGATAAAATGAAAGAAGAATTAAAAAGAAGAGAGTACTGTAAGACGACTTCTTTAACGATGAGTCTTATAGCTTTTGTAGTATGTCTGGTATGTTTCGCCTTTTTCCTTTTCTGGAGTCCTTCGCGAGAGCTGACGAAAGAAGATGTGAGGATTGTGCTGAAGGAAGACTGTAATAAATGGGTATACGTGTGGTCGGGTGAGAGTGGAAAACTTGAAGAAACCAACGAAACATTAAAAGCCGGTACAAGCCTGAAAGGCATTGCTAAAGAGGGGCGTTGGACATGGATTGTAGAAGATGAAAACGGCAATCGTTTCGGTGTGCCCCAATTGGCGGTTGAAGGTGAAACAGAAGAACTACGAGCAATGAATCCTGATTTCCGCTATGTCTATCGAGCTGATTCATTGAATGGTTTCTCATTAGAACGCATACGCAAAGAAGCTGGAGACTATCTGATGGCCGATGTATCAACACGTTCTTATTATTTTCCACAAATTGTGCTGGCCAAAGGAGAAGGAAGAACAAAAGGGGTGCTGCTCACGGTAGATGAACAGGGACTTGTGGTACGTACGGAACGTACTTCGGAATTGAAATACAACTTATATACCAGTGCGCCTTTCTTCTATTACATAATCAGCTGGAATCTTGTCACCAACTTCCAACCCTTTACGGTAGATGCTGATAATCAGCCGCTACATCACAAATCATTAAGCAGTAAATTCGGCTCGTGGTTCAAGGGGATTTTCTCCTCCATTTTCTGGTTTCTCATGAGGATGGTACTCTTCTTATTGATATTGGGTGGACTGACGCTGATCGTATATGGAGCAGCAAGCCTCCTGTTTGTTGCGCTGGGGCGCATGCCGGGAGTGAAAAACTCGTTTATTGCTAAGCTGGAATATGTATACATGATTCCCTGGATGTATATCTTGTTGCTTTCTTGTCTCTACTTATTCAATTCTCTTTGGATTATCCTTTTACCGGGAGGTCTATTGCTGCTGATATGGATGTGTGCAGCTGTAGAAAAACTTTCTATCCGTGACGCCCGTTGCCCGTCATGCGCAGTACTAAATAAATTGAATGTAGTTGAAATCACTTATTTGACAGGTGTGGATGTAGAGCCTATATGGGGAACAAGTTGGATAAAAAACACGATTATTGATGTAGAGAAAGCGCGTAGGCGAGAACACCAATTGGTGGAAATAGATACAGAGTGTGCTGTCTGCCACCACCATACACACGAGGATCGTAAGGCCGATACAACGGGAGACTGGAAATCCATTGAAGAATTTGCATGCCCCCAATGCGGGCAGCATACCCTAAAGGCTACTTCAAAGGTAAAAGAGTCAAATGTGAAACGCCATGAGTATACTACGCGAAAAAAAGGGAAAATCAAGGAGAAAGGTTTTGATTTTGTAGAATGGGAAACGCGCTATGAAAGCAAGGATAAGGTGTCAACTCATGAGTATTGGACGGGGAGCATCACTTATCATCAGGAAGTGAATTGCGGGCATTGTGATTATCATTATGAAATAGATCACACAGAAAAAGTAGATGATAGTCCTACCAAAACCAGTACAGTGGAGGAGGTACGCAAGTGGAAACGGGTTGATAACTAACAATGTTTTTAGTCGTTACACCCAACGCCCAAAGTGTATTGTGTCGAATTTCAAACGGATATGAATGAGAGGGAGTGTGTGTTATTTTGTACTGCCCCCTCCCCAAAAAATGGACGTTAAATTATAACTTTATAAATTCTCTTCATAATGAGCTCGGTATTGTACCGGGCTCATTACATTTAGCTTCCTTTTTCCACTTATTGGTTAAAAAATATTAAGCCAACACATTTATAGCATATTTACGAAATGTGCGGTTCATTTCATAAAATCACCGCCACAGGTTCTCTGGCAAGAGGGAAATACAGACAGACCGCACATTAGCCCGGCTTTGCTTATGCTTATATTTGTACCTGCAAAGAGAAAACGCTACGAAAGAGACACAGTCGGTACAACAAATGCCCCTGTTTCCAGCAACTTTTCCCGTATGTATTTGAGTAAACCAATAAAATAAGAACGAAAATGAAACGAAATTTTTATCTCCAACATCCGCTCATGGCCATGTATGATCCCCGGATGCAAACCTTGCTCGACAAGGAAGGCCCTAAAGGAATCGGAGCCTACTGGATCATCATCGAAAAACTGAGCCTGTTGCCCGACTCCCGAGCAAAGCTCGAATATCTGCGTCCTTACTGCAAGGGCAAAAAGCTGCCGTTTGCATACCTGAAGAAAATCATCTTTGGATTCCAACTTTTCATACTCGAAGAAGACGGATTCTTCAGTCCCGAAGAACTGAATCCGGTGAAAAAGAAGGAGAAAAAAACGGTAAAAAATGATAGAGCAAATGCCTTTGCTAGTGCAAAAAATGACGAAAATCGGCCAAAAACAGCAGAGGAAAGCATGGACAATAAACAGGCTAACGCGCTAGAAACCAGCACAAATAAAGTAATAAGCCGTGAAGTATTTAAAGAGAATATAAAAGATATAATAACATCATCATCAACAAAAGAAAAAGAAACTGCTGATGATACCTGCAATGCCACACTTGAACAACCCGAAAGCCACAGCTCAACAGGGCAAATGCCACACCTGAGTAAAGCAAATGCCACGCTTCAGACACGTCCAAGTGTGGCATTTGCCTCCACGAAATGTGGCATTTCGGACGCTGAGATGTGGCATTTCAGGGATTTGAATTACTGCTTGCCGGATTCCTCGCTTGCTCCACTGCGCAAAATAAACGTTGTGGCTCCGATAGTGACAATTGCACCATCCTCAATGCGGATACGGTCTTTATCACCCAGAATTTCATTGTTCAGGAAGGTTCCTGTCAGGCTGGGAGCATCACGCAATGTATATGCCAGCCCCCCCTGTTTATTGCGTTTTACGTTAATAATGCAGTGGCGGCGATCCATGCTCATATCCGATGTCTCGATAGGGGTATTGATATTCGTTCCGACGCAACGGCGGCCGATTACGTTGTCTCCCTCCTGCAAGGGAAGCACTTGCTTAAAACCGAAAACATTCTCAATCACTGTGATACTACCTAAAGCATCTTTAAATTCCTCTTCATCCGGGCATTCTTCTTTTTGGGGAGCACGCATCTTTGTTTTCCCCAGACGAATACTGAACTGTTTTCCACAATGCTCACAAACGAAGACTAGAGACTGGCCTTCGCCATATTTTGTTTCGTCAAACTGAAGATAATTCTCACATTTGGGGCAACGGATACGCTTCATGGAAATTAAAAATTAAAGAGTTAAAAGATAGGAAATATAACTTTATCACTTATGCGATTACTTTTTCAATACCCAGGCATTCTTATAGTCTTCGTTTTCACGGACTCTTGACAATGCCTGATAAGCTTCTACTTCCGTACCGCAAGACTCAATGCTGACACGCATCTTGCCATCCCCGACAATAGCTTTTGCACCCGAAAAGCCTTTAGCAACCAACTGTGCTGCCATCTTTTCTGCATCCTGCTCAGTTCCGACGCTGGCAATAATAATATGGTAGGGTCTTTTGGGAGTAGCAACGACCGGCTTTGCGGCAGGTTGCATATTCTGTTTTGCAGTATTAGGAGCAGCAACTGAATGAGAAACTTCTTCTTTTGTTTTTGTTTCAGTAGATGCAGCCGGTGCCTTGCCTACTTTAACCTCTCTCACAGCAACGGGAGCTATAACTTTCTTTTGTGCCGCTGCTTGCTTGTTAGCGGGTTTACGTGTAGGGGTGTTCTGCTTTACGATAATCGGTGTAATAGCCAGAGATTGCTTTTCTATCTTTTCAAACAGCTCGTCCGGAAGTAACTTTGCATAGTTTTCTTCTATCACCTCTGTGTTTTCTATTGGAGTGGAAAAGAAGAAAGAAAGAATAACAGCAGCCACCACTGCAGCGGCATTTGTCAGATAAGCACGATTGAACCTGATAGCAAACGTGCGCTTTTCCTTTTTGATAGCAGCGGGAACAGAATAAGGAACAAACCTTTCAGCCTGCGGCTTTTCTATTGCCGACAGTTCCTTCATCTCAAATGCATCCAGCCCGTATAAATAAGGGGTTGTAATCTTGTTGTCATAAGGTGCGAAGTCGAATGTGTTATGGATGCTATAACGTACTTCGCCTACATTCGGCAAATCCACTTTACCTTCTTCGTGCAGAGCGGCTATCAATTCATCCACCTTACGCTCTACGGTCTTAGTAGCATCCGAGAAGTTGGTACCATACACTGACATATAAGATTGAACCAGCAAACCGTCATTCATCTTCAGTTGCGGATTGAAACCGATGATGCGGGTAGGGGGCAGGAAAATATTCTCTTCTTTCACTCTCGTAGCCGGAGCATAATGAGCTACAAATCCTCCCAAACCCGGAACAATGACGCAGTCATTTTCCAATAATAAAGCTTCTATATGTTGTGCCAATTCAATCATGGTGCAAAAGTAACGGAAATCTCGGATATAAGCCAGTTTCAGGGCATTTTTCTTTTCAACAAATTATAAACAACTAAGCCTTAGAGGGGCTCGGTCATTAGTGTTAAACACAAAATCAGTGCAATAAACATAAAAAAGTATCGTTTTCATTAAAATCTCATATTTTAAAACCAATAAAACATGAAAAACAGGTTATCTGAAATCTTAAATAAATACTCGCTTGAAATATTCTATACTTTTGCAGTGTTATGCATCATTCTGCAACTGTTATGGCTCCGTCAATTTATCATTCTTGATTATGACAGAGACTCCCAACTGACGACCTACGGGCTTCGCTCCATATCTGACGCATTATTGCTGCTATTGCCATATTGGGTAATTCCGCGCAAACTGCGAGGATTCTATGTAAGCATTATTCTTTTTTCATTCACTTTCTGGGGGCTATCACAGCTATGGTATTACCGGACGTATGATGATCTTATGCCTTTTTCTTCTTTCCTCCTTTTTGAAAATATTTCTCCATTACTGATGCGTAGCGTAAAAGCATCCATGAGATATACTGATATCTTTTTCGTTGTGCTACCAGTTCTTTTATTTCTTATTTATCGGTTATTCTTTTTAAAGCTAATCCAAAAAGTCAAGATCAAAAGAAACCAAAGATTTTTTTATGTAGCAGTCATTCTGTTTTGCTCGATTTCCATTCATGCAGCAAACGCTTATTCATATTATAGAAAAGAAAAAGTACGTACATTTATTCACATTGGTGGAAAATATGTAAATACTTATAATAATATATCTTATTTTGAGCTTAATGGTTTTGTTGCATATTGTATTTATTCATTCATAGATGAATTATTAGAGAACAGAACATTAAGTATGGAAGAAAAGGAGGAAATCGGAACTTATCTGTCCCGATATTGTCCGAAATATTCAGATAATCGGTTTGCAGCGGAAGGAAGTCCCAATCTGATAATGATTGTCGTGGAATCTTTAAACTCGTGGACAATCAACTTCCGTATAGACAGTGTAGAAGTGACTCCTAACCTGAATCGCTTTTGTAGAGAAGAAAATGCCATAGTTGCCTTGCATATGCAACCACAGGTTAGAAACGGCCGCTCCAGTGATGCTCATTTTATGTATAATACCGGACTGTTGCCCATACAGAATGGCGCAGTGGCAGTTCGTTTTGGTAAAGCTCCATATCCGTCTATATCTAAGGCGCTTAGCGGATATCATTCATTGGCTGTAGTTTGCGATGATGCTAAATTCTGGAATCAAAAGAATGCCTTTAACTCCTATGGCTTCATGCAGTTATATGACAAACACAATTTTAAAGATTCAGAAGAGATAGACGACCATACCTTATTGACGGAGGCAGCTGTCCGGTTAGAAAACATCCAGTCTGCGTTCTATGCACAATTGGTTACTATCAGTATGCATTATCCTTATGACAAACTACGTATTCCGGCTACAGAAATATCCCGGTCACGAATGTATACTGCAGAGGTTAGAAATTATCTGGAAACGGTACGCTTTTGTGATGATGCTATCGGGAAGTTTATCCAGGAGCTGAAACAGAAAGGCATATATGATAATTCTATAATAGTTATTGTTTCGGATCATAACGAAATGAATAGAAACCGGGTGGAAAACAGGAAAGAGACACTCCCGGAGGACAAAGAAATTGCCATGATTATCTTAAATTCTCCTCAGAAGTTGCAATATAATGCTCCCATTGAACAAATAGACGTTTATCCCACTTTGCTGGATTTGATGGGCGCCAATCATTACAACTGGAAAGGATTAGGTTGCAGTATTTTCCGGAAAAACGGTGTTATAATTCCAGAAGAAGAAAGAAACCGGATTTCCAACCTAATGATAACAAAAGGGTATTTCAGAATCGGGCACAAATTATAAGTTAATCTAACAATAAACCTGTAAATCGAACGTTTATTGACATAGAAGAGTTATTTTTGTAGCCAATCACTTATAAAAGTTATGAAATATACAATGAAGATTAAAACGATTATATCTATCCTCTCATTTTTATTATTGACGTCGTGTAAAACCACGGATAATACCATTACTTATTTTCAGGATTTAGATAATCAGGCAGCAGTCCTTGCAGAAGAGACTGTCAATTACACTCCACGCATAGTTCCCGACGATCAGCTATCCATCACTGTGTCAGGAACAGATCCTAATGCCGTAGCGATCTTCAACATGCCACTTTCCAGTTATCTGGCACCAGGAGAAACCCATGTAACCTCTACTCCCGTACTGCATACCTATCTGGTTAATTCCCGCGGAGAGATTGATTTCCCGGTACTCGGCAAGCTGCATGTTGCCGATATGACGCGTAGTGAATTGACAGACCTGATGACTGAAAAGATTTCCGCCTATGTCAAATCTCCGATTGTTACGATACAGATAAGGAATTTCAAAGTTTCCGTACTGGGTGAAGTAAATAAACCCGGAACGGTAAATGTGCCCAATGAGCGCCTGTCCGTACTTGACGCCCTCGGTATGGCAGGAGATTTAACGATCTATGGCAACCGTACGAATGTGCTCCTAATCCGTGATAACAACGGGAAAAAAGAATACCACCGCTTTGACCTGACATCCACAGAGACTCTGGCTTCACCCTATTATTATCTACAACAGAATGACGTTCTCTATGTGGAGCCCAACAAAGCCAGAAAAGGAAATGCCCGATATAGCCAGAACGGACAATTTAATGTATCTTTGGCATCAACTATAATCAGTGCTTTGTCGGTATTGGCATCGCTGGGGATTGCATTATTGGTAAAATAAATCACTTAGTTATGAATGACGAAAACATACATATAGGAGCGCTGTTGAAACAATTCCTGGCCTATTGGAAAATATATATACCTATCGGCATTATCTGCTTAATTGCCGCCATCTGTTTTCTGATGGCCACACCTCAAGAATATCAGTTTACAGCACGTATGCAGCTTATCAGAGATAATCAAGGAATGATGTCTGAACTGAAAATGCTGAAAAGTACGGGTATAGGTGCAATGTTGGGCGGGAATAGTTCAGGAAGTAGTGTGGAAGATGAAGTAATAGTACTGATGTCGCGTACCAATATGACTGAAGCAATCCTTGAAACCGGATACCAAGTGGAAACGCGTGAACGGCAAGGTTTGAAAAACGTACTGCTCTATGGAAAAGACAATCCGGTAACATTCCTCTTTCCCGAACAGTTTTTAGACACCTTAAGTAAATCGGTGAAAATAAAACTGACACTGTCGGATGGAGTCATAAAATCAGCCCAAATAAAATCAACTTTATTTGAGACCGTGAAAATAAAAGAACAACCGCTGCCTTGCCGATTGCAATTGCCCATTGGTACCATTATGATTGCCCCAAACGCAACTATTTCTGCTTCCGGAAAAAAAACACTGACTACCCGGATTGCTCCATTGCAGCAAACTTATGAGAAATTGTATGATGCTTTATACGCAGGTGCACAGGAAACCATTTCAGATATACTCCTCCTCCTGTTTAAAAACGAGAATAAACAGCGGGGATATGACTTCTTAAATACTATCATGTCCACTTATAACCAATATAGCCGGAATGTAAAAGTAAAGGAAGCCACTATCAATGCGAGGTTTGTAAAGGAACGCTTGGATACCGTTACTACGGAACTTGCATATCTGGAACATCGGATAGAAACTTACAAGAAACAAAATGATATGCCAGAACTATCTTTGCACGCTCACATGACCGTTACCGAGCATCAGGGACTGGAAAATATTGTTTTGGAAACGGAAGCCCGTTTGAAATTATTGGATTATGTAGAGGATTACATCAAAAATCCCTTGAACAAATATGCCGCAGTACCTACTGTAGGCGGAATTGAAGGAGGACATTATAATCAATTGATACTTGAACGCCAACGTTTGCTTTTTTCTTCTGAAAAAGAAAATCCAGCTCTGGAAGTTTTAGATAAGCAACTGGCCAAGCAACGTGAAATGTTGTTGGAGTCTATAATTGCTATCCGACAAAGCGTGCATATTAATCTGGAGTCTATAAATAAGAAAAAAAAGGCATTCGAAGAACGTTTCACTGCTCTGCCCACCCAAGAACGGGAATACATCGAAATGAAGCGCCAGCAAAGAATTAAAGAAACTGTCTATTTATTCCTCATGCAAAAATTGCAGGAGAAAGAATTGGTAAACTCCCCGGACGAGCAGGCGGGTAGGGTGGTAGACGCAGCATATAGTTCGGCAAAACCTGTATATCCACGCAAAGTGTTTGTGCTGGTAATAGCACTTGCTGCAACTTTCATTCTGTCACTGATCGTTATTAGTTTTCAGGTATTCGTTTTTTCTAAAACAAAATAAGCCATGCTATCCCGGTTGGTGTTCTCTAAAAACAACTTATTTTTTGCCTTTCTCATATTTGGCTATTTATTCGGGGTTATCTTTTATGATTTCATCGGTTTTGACTATGTAGATGAGTTAATGGCTCTCTTTCTTGTTGCCTTTACCGGGATGGTGGTAATGGAACGTAGAAATTGGAAAGAATTGATGCCCTTAGGAATAGTTACCGGAATCTTTATATTCTACTTGATATACTCATTTCTTATCAAATCCAATACTCCCGTTGCAATTTGTGTGGATTTCTTAACGCAAATAAAGCCTTTTCTGGGATTTTATTGTACTTTATTGATAGCTCCGGCACTAACCGTATCCCAGAAACGTTTCTTGTCCATTTTGTGCATAGCAGTAGCAGGAGGACTTCTCATTTTAGGAATCATTGATGTTAATTTCTTATTCTTTGGCCATCAATCCCGTTATGCGACAGCTATTGTCGCTACCTTTTTTCTACTTAGCTATTGTTCTACCAATTCATGGAGCGATATTGCCGTCTTATTGTTAATATTGACTATCGGACTGATTTCCACCCGTTCTAAATTTTATGGTTTCTGGGCAATCGCCATTTTTCTGATGATCTATATGAAAGTGGGCGGAAAAATACGTTTTAACATAAAAACAATAGCCCTGTTCGGGTGTCTTGCTTTAATAACTATCTGGTTGGCAAAAGATAAGATTATACTCTATTATGTGGATGGCATGATGAACTCCCGGGAAATGTGGAGCCGTCCTGCCATGATGCTCACTTCCATACAAATCTTATATGATTATTTTCCTTTCGGAAGTGGACTGGGAAGTTTTGGAACATTCGCTTCAGCAGAATATTATTCTCCTGTCTACGCCGCTTACGAAATCAATCACTTGTGGGGATTATCAAAAGATATGCCTGCATTTATATGTGATGCATTCTATCCCGAATTAGCCCAATTTGGAGTCACAGGTGTCATACTCTATTTTGCTTTTTGGTTCTCAATCCTCCGGAAATCAACGAAAGAACTATTGCCCACTATGCAATTGTTTGTTTTGCTAATATTTATATTCTTTCTGATAGAGGGAATTGCCGATGCTACTTTTACGCAAAACCGGGGATTATTCATATTGATATTATTAGGTCTTATATTATCTCCGAATAAATGAAGCTAAAGATTGGGACATATAAAAAAGGAGCCGTGTATTCTTCTGCTTTCAGCGTCGGAAGTAAACTGACAGCTTTTGTCATGCAACTCTTGATTGCTTACTACCTGGGGGCAAATACAGGAACGGACATTTATTTTTATTTATATAACATAGCTATTTTAGTAGGTGGACTGGTGCAAACACTTAATACATCTATTTTAATTCCTAAAGCGATGTTCCTGCGCTATAATGAGTCGACAAAGGCCGAAATGCAATTTCATAATTCATTTCTTTACACATTCTTATTATTGGCAGCAGGGATATTACTTCTATTCTGTATAGTTGGCGGCAGACAGGCACCGGAATGGATTATGAATTTCCCCGCCCAAGATATCCGCAGTCACATCTCAGTATATTACTTGTTTTTCCCACTGACCCTCCTTATCATAGTAAATCTCTATATAAGTGAAATATTGGTTTCATTCAAGTATTTTACGTTAGGGCTTTCGTGTAATTTCATGATAAACCTTAGTGGGATTGTTGCACTAATCTTATTAGGACAGAAAGCTGATGTTTCAATTGTGATGTATAGTAGTTGCTGTGCATGTCTGCTGAATATTATCTTGTTGCTTTGGTTTATGAAGAAAAAACTGAGGTGGAAATTCTCGTTAGTACGATTCGCTCTTGTCCGTTCACAAAGCAAAGCACTAACCGGGCTGGCCATTAATCAGGGAATTATTATTTTTGCATCTACTTTTCCTATGTATTTGTTGTCCCAATATCAACCGGGAATAATAACTGTCATCAATTATGCACAGAAGTTTATCCAAGCTCCGTTAGCACTCATACAGCAAATAACTTCTGTACTTCAAATAAAACTCAACAATCTATACAGCCAAGGTGAGAAGGAAGAAATGTACCATGTTACTTTCCAGGTGACCCTACGCTTATTCCTGTTCACGATATGCACTTCTTTGGCTATCTTCCTGCTACGCACTTTTATTGCTGAAGAATTGTTCGGATTAGGAAAAATGCCGTATGCCGCCATGGAAAAGCTGTCATCCCTTATCGGTATAATGACATTTGCGATGCCTTTTACCGCCGTCAGCCTGGCATGCATGAAAATATATTTCACAGAAGGCCGTATACGTATCTATATCATTATTATGGCATTGAGTAACCTATTCTCATGTGTATGTTACTACTTTGCCATAGAGACATGGAAGGAACATGGATATGCCGTTGTGTACCTATTCATTGAATTTGTAATTATGGCAGGTATTGTGGCGTTTTTAAAACGCAGAAAATAAAGATTAAAATGAAGTAACATGCGTATATTATTACTGAATTCTATACTATATACTCCCCGCACCACACCTAAAGGGAGATTTATCCCTCAAGTAACTTCCATTGAGGATTGTATGATTATAAAACTGGGTATAGAATTTGTTAATCAGGGACATGAGGTGACTTTAATAGCTGCGGAAGAATATAAGCCAACCAATCAGCAGGATTTTCCCATAGAAATAGTTTATTTCCGTTCTGTGCTGCCCAAACTGTTCTTGCCAACAGTGTTGCCTTTTCATCCGCAACTGATTCGCTTCATCAAGAAGCGTAAAGAACAGTTTGATATGATTATCAGCAGCGAGATTTTTTCGTTTAATTCTCTATTTGCTACATGCTTAGCACCAAATAAAACTCTCATATGGCAAGAATCAGGCGATCATAATAGAAAATTCTTCAGATTGCCATCTTTGATATGGTATCATCTTGTAGCGCGCGCATTTATGCGCAAGGTAAGAGTTATACCCCGCTCCCTTATAGCAGGTAAATTCACTAAACAGTTTGGTTTGAATGTTTCTTCTAATTTTATAGACCACGGTGTAGATGGAAAAGTATTTCATTTCCAAAAGGAAAAGAAAGCTTCATTTATCGTTATAGCCCATTTGGATAGAGATAAAGATGTAATATCTATTATCATCTCCTATAAAAAATTCATAGAACGATATCCTGACAGGCAATATTCATTATACATAATCGGAGAAGGAGAGGAATCAGAGAATCTGAAAGACTATGTCCAAAGTAACCAACTGGGTAATCAAGTTCTCTTTTTGGGAAGAATCCCGCAAAGAGAATTGAGTAAATATTTAAGCGAATCTGTTTGTTTACTTTGCAATTCCAGGAAAGAACTAAATATGTTGTCGATAGGAGAAGCCATAGTAGCAGGGACTCCAGTTCTTACAAATACGGTTCCGTATAGCCATGAATGGATAGCACAGAATAAGTTAGGAATAGCCAAAGATAATTGGACAGAAGAAGATATGTATGAAATAGTGATGAACAATCAGTATTATGTGGATAATTGCTCACATTATTCTTCCCAACTCTTATTATCGGAACTTCCCAACAAATTCATAAAACAATTCAATATAAAATAACTATGAGAATTCTCATTGTAAATAAGTTCCTATATCTTCGGGGAGGTGACTGCATCCACTCCCTAAATCTGAAACAATTATTATGTAATGCAGGGCATGATGTGTGTCTCTATGCAATGAGTTATCCACAAAATATAGTATGTGAAAAAAATAGATATTTTGCCGAAGAAATAAGCTTCTCGGCGAGGAATCTGCAAGGAAAAATAAAAGCTGCCAACCGCATTATATGGGGGACAGGAGTAGCGCAAAACTTCAAAAAACTTTTAGATGAATTTCGGCCTGATGTTGTGCACTTGAACAATATTCATTCGTATCTTTCACCTATAGTTGCGAAACTGGCATACCAAAGAGGGTTCAAAGTAATCTGGACACTCCATGACTATAAACTGATCTGCCCTTCATATAGCTGTCTTTGTAAAGGAAATACCTGTGAAGCATGCCTTACGGATAAAAAGCAAGTACTACTCCGTAAATGCATGAAGAATAGCTTTCTGGCAAGCCTATTGGCTTGGGGAGAAGCCATGAACTGGAATAAGAACAAGCTCTCATTATGGACAAATAGTTTTATCTGTCCCAGTCAGTTCATGGCGGAAAAAATGCAGCAAGGAGGATATCCGGCCAATAAACTGCAGGTCATTAATAACTTCATTGGAGAAGAACAAGTGCAGTATATAATAAATACCCCCAACCCCATACGGGAAGAAGCATATGCATATATAGGACGACTTTCACAAGAAAAAGGAATTGAGTCGCTTTTAAAAGCTGCCTCTCGTTTACCTTATAAACTATATATTGCCGGTAGCGGGCCTTTAGAAGCTGACCTGAAGAAGAAATATACTGCAAATAACATAATCTTTCTCGGACACCTGGGGGCAAAGGATACTATTGAATTACTCAAAAAAATATCATTTACTGTCATTCCTTCTATTGGGTATGAAAATAACCCATTGAGCGTAATAGAATCCATGTGTTGTGGTACTCCTGTGTTAGGACGGAATATGGGTGGCATACCGGAATTAGTAGAAACCAGCAGCTTTAATCACCTTTTCACTCAAGATGAAGAATTGCCTTCACTCATTACTAAAATGTTCAATACTGTTGTTTCTGCCAATCGAAATAAATTATCCACCGCTGCATTGCAACGCTACTCTGGTGAGCATTATTATCAAAAGTGGCTTGAAATAGTAGGAAAGGAGTGAAAAATAGTATTTTTGCAAACAAATAAACTACATATATATGAAATCCGCTATAAATTCGCCCACTGATATGTGTATCATTGTTACATATCGCTGCCCGATGCAGTGCCAGATGTGTAATATATGGCAAAATCCCACAGATAAAGATAATGAAATCAGTCCGGCGGAAATTGAAAAACTTCCGAAAGTAAAATTCATAAATATCACAGGGGGAGAACCTTTTATCCGGGAAGATCTGGAGGAAATCGTAAAAGTAGCATTCCGTAAATCTCCTCGCGTCGTTATCTCAACTTCAGGATGGTTTGAAGAACGTATTATCCGTTTAGCCGAAAAGTTTCCTAAAATAGGGATACGTATTAGTATTGAAGGATTGTCCTTGAAGAATGATGAACTTCGAGGAAGACAAGGCGGGTTTGATAAGGGACTTCGTACCTTGTTGCAACTAAAGGAGATGGGAGTGAAAGATATAGGTTTCGGAATTACAGTTTCCAACTCCAATTCAGCTGATATGCTTTCGCTATACCGTTTGTCCCGCTCGCTGGGAATGGAATTTGCAACTGCGGCTCTGCATAACTCATATTACTTTCATAAAACAGATAATGTGATTACCAACCAAACAGAAGTTTGTGGAAATTTTGGTAAATTAATAGAATGGCAATTAAAAGAAAAGCATCCGAAATCCTGGTTTCGGGCTTACTTTAACTGGGGATTAATTAATTATATCAAAGGAAAACCTCGTTTGCTGCCTTGTGAAGCGGGATTGGTTAATTTCTTTGTAGATCCTTACGGCGACATTTATCCCTGCAATGGGCTGGAAAGCAAATACTGGAAAGAAAGTATGGGAAATATCCGTACCATGTCTTCTTTCGAAGAGTTGTGGAGAGGCGAACAAGCTGAACGTATCAGAAAACGTGTACGCGAGTGTCCTAAAAATTGCTGGATGGTAGGAACGGCTGCTCCGGTCATGAAAAAATATATAGCTACCCCAATGAGGTGGGTATTATATCAAAAGCTACAGTCGCTACTGGGATATTCCATAACCTTAGACGATAAAGAGGAATGAAGATAGTAGTCACCGGTACCAGAGGCATTCCCGGCATACAAGGAGGGATAGAAACGCATTGTGAGGAACTCTATCCGCTAATTGCAGATAAGCAACATGAAATTATTGTTGTTCGTCGTCCCGGCTATGCAATAGACCATACTGTAAAAACGTACAGACAAGTTACCATAAAGGATATAAAGGTGGTGCGAAACAAGTATCTGGAGGCCTTTCTGCACACTTTTCTGGCTGTATTGTATGCTCGAAGAATAGGAGCCGACATTGTACATATTCATGCAGTAGGTCCGGCTCTGATGACCCCGATAGCACGTATGCTGGGCATGAAAGTGGTAGTGACGCATCATGGCCCGGACTACAACCGTGAAAAATGGGGAAATTTTGCCAAATGGATACTCCGTACAGGAGAAAAAGCAGGGATACATTATGCAAATCATATAATCGTGATTGCAGAACATATACGACAGATGATTTTACATAAATATCCTTCGAAGAAAAACATTACACTGATACATAATGGAGTTAAAGCCATTTCCCAAACACCCGGTACTGACTTTATTCAAGGCTTAGGGCTGACGGAATATAATTACATTTTAGCCGTAGGACGACTTGTGAAAGAAAAAGGCTTCGACAAGCTGGTAGAGGTATTCAAACAGCTTTCTTCGCCATCTTTGAAGTTGGTCATAGTCGGCAGTGCCGATCATCAGGATAGCTATGTACAAAAGTTGAAAGAAGCATGCAGAGATGAGAAAAATATATGTCTGGCAGGCTTTGTAAAGGGAGAAAAACTTGCGGAGTTATATGCATATGCGAGGTTATTTGTATTGCCGTCTACCCATGAAGGTTTACCCATTGCACTACTTGAAGCCATGAGTTATGGCACTCCAATACTTGCAAGTGACATACCGGCAAATAAAGAAATAGGATTACCGGATGAGTGTTTCTTTAAAAGCGATGATTTCACCGATATGCAACAAACATTAGAAAAGAGAATAGAAAGTATTCATAATGAACGGATTACTTATAATCTTTCAGCATACAATTGGCCGTATATCGCCCTACGTACTAAAGAAATTTATGATTCTTTGATAGTATAAAACAATATAGGAAAAGATTTGCCGTTTCATAAGTCAAGAGTATTGTAGTGTTTTAGTATGAATATACATTATCCAGCATATCATTTCCCCCTACAACGGAAATGCAACCGAATTCTTAAACGAATATTAGATATCGTATTTGCCTCAATAATCCTAATTCTGATATATCCATGGGCATATATCATCATAGGATGTTGCATCAAGATAAAGATGCCCGGTAAAATAATATTCTCACAAAAAAGGAATGGACAATATAAACGGGAGTTTACTTGCTATAAATTTCGTTCGATGTTGCCGAATAGGGAATCTGATACGCAACAGGCATACGATGATGATCCTCGTATCACTCCGCTTGGACGCTTCTTACGTATCACCAGCATTGATGAGTTACCTCAATTCTGGAACGTGCTGAAAGGAGAGATGTCTATCGTAGGTCCACGCCCACACATGTTGATTCATACAGAGCAGTATTGCAGTATTATTCCTGACTACAATAAAAGGCTTCTGGTGAAGCCGGGAATAACCGGTTGGGCACAAGTACACAACTTGCGCGGTGAGACGGAAAAACCGGATAAAATGAAGAAAAGGGTGGAATATGATATCTGGTATATAGAACATTGGTCATTGGCATTGGATATGAAAATCATGTTCAAGACATTAAAAATAATATTCCGATAATCTATGCGTACATCTTGGTATATTCTTGCCATCCTGTTATGTTGCCCTGCTTCGTCAGTAATGAAAGCACAGGGCGGACTGAAGCGACAAAATGTCTCTTCTTTCGTTGAATACGGTGCATCTGTCCATACTGGTGACAATACTCCCATGTGGCAGGTAAGTAATCAACATGGATTTTCCTCAATTGACAATAATACTTATCTGAGAGGGGGAGCATTCTATACAGATACAATTCGTCATTGGAGATTAGAAGGTGGCTTGGATATGGCAGTGGCTTCCGGTTTCACATCCACCTTCATATTACAGCAGGCATATGCTGATATTCGATATAAATGGTTAGGATTATCTGTTGGTAATAAAGAAATTGACTCTCCATTATTAAACCAACAATTAAGTAGTGGCGGCCTGACCTGGTCAGGTAATGCAAGACCTATTCCACAGGTTTGGATTGGTCTGCCGGAGTATGTACAGATTTTGCCACGCCTTGCTTTAAAAGCGGAAATTTCATACGGATGGTTTACTGACAACAATTATCAGAAAAATCAGGTAGGAGTGGATTATTGGTATACCAAGAGTATCAAATATCACCATAAAAGCGGTTTCCTTCGCATTGGTGTGCCACAAGGTAAATGGCAACTGGATTTAGGGATGAGTCTGGATGTACAGTTCGGTGGTTATAAGAGCGATGGAATGGATGCCGGAGATCTTGGAAATAGCTGGAAAGATTATTTCAAAGTATTCATGCCCAGCCGTGGAGATGACAGTAGTCCGGAGGGTGAACAAATAGCCTATCAAGGCAATTTTATGGGTAGCGAACATATTCGGATGACTTATCGTCATGAGGATTTCTCCATCAGCGCTTATCTGGAAAATTATTACGATGATTTCAGCGGAATGGGCAAACTTAACGGATTTGACGGTCTATGGGGCATCGAATACAAATCTAATCATAAACAGGCTATCAACGGTTTCGTACTGGAGTACTATCAGACTACTAACCAGAGCGGTCCGATGCATGGAGTGGATTTCACCGTAGTAGAGAAAACGGGAGGTGCCGACGATTATTATAATAATGACTGGTACCCCGGCTGGGTACACTGGGGAATGACTATGGCCAACCCTTTGATTACTTCCCCCATCTACAACAAAGACGGTGACATGACCTTCAAATACAACCGCATCCGGGCAATGCATTTGGGGTGGAGCGGAGACATCAGCAAAGAGTGGACTTACTTCGCAAAACTATCATATAATAAAACTTGGGGAACTCCTTTCAAACCTATACCCGATATATTAGAAAATTTTTCTACTTTTGCATCAGTTTTCTATGCTCCCCGTAAATGGAAGGGATGGCGCTTCAATGCTTCCGTCGCTTTCGACATCGGAGAGATATATGGCGACAATTTAGGTTGCCAGTTGAAAGTACATAAAACATTCTGAAAAAGATGAATTACATACAAACGGAAATTGATGGTGTATGGCTGATTGAACCGAAAGTATTTCGTGACGAACGCGGTTATTTCATGGAAGCCTTCAAAGAAGAGGAGTTCAAAGCGCACGTCGGCAACGTCCATTTCATTCAGGACAACGAATCGAAATCCTCTTTCGGCGTGTTGCGCGGGTTGCACTATCAGAAGGGCGAATATTGCCAGGCCAAGCTGGTACGTGTCATTAAAGGAAAAGTGCTGGACGTAGCGGTAGACCTGCGCCAATCATCTCCGACATTCGGGAAGTACGTTAGTGCGGAATTGAGTGAAGAGAACCAACGCCAGCTTTTCATTCCCCGTGGATTTGCTCATGGATTTCTGGTGCTCAGTGATGAAGCTGTTTTCACCTATAAAGTCGATAATGCCTATACTCCGCAGGCAGAAGCTTCTATCCGTTTCAATGACGAAACGATAGGCATAGACTGGCCTGTTGCCGAAGAACAATTACTATTATCCCCCAAAGATAAAGTCGCTCCACTTTTCCGGGAGGCGGTATATTTTGAATAAAGAGTATGAAAGCAGCTATTGTCGGTACAGGATATGTCGGTCTGGTGACTGGAACCTGTTTTGCAGAAATTGGCGTCAACGTTATTTGTGTAGACACCAACAGTGAAAAAATAGAAGCATTGAAGAAAGGCGTCATCCCCATCTATGAGAGTGGATTGGAAGAGATGGTGAACCGCAATGTAAAAGCCGGTCGCCTGCACTTCACAACTTCACTGGAAAGTTGTCTGAACGATGTGGAAGTCGTCTTCAGTGCCGTTGGTACTCCTCCTGACGAAGATGGAAGCGCCGATCTTAGCTACGTGCTCGAAGTTGCCCGTACCATCGGACGGAATATGCAGAAGTATATGCTGGTAGTCACCAAAAGTACCGTTCCCGTAGGTACAGCAAAGAAAGTGCGTGCTGCCATTCAGGAGGAACTGGATAAAAGAGGTGTCAACATAGGATTTGATGTAGCATCCAACCCCGAATTCCTGAAAGAGGGTAACGCCATTAACGACTTTATGAGTCCTGACCGTGTAGTGGTGGGAGTGGAGTCCGAACGTGCAAAAAAAATAATGAGCAAGCTCTATAAACCGTTTTTACTGAATAACTTCCGCGTCATCTTCATGGATATTCCTTCTGCCGAGATGACAAAATACGCAGCCAACTCAATGCTTGCCACCCGTATCAGTTTTATGAATGACATTGCAAACCTTTGTGAATTGGTAGGTGCAGACGTAAATATGGTGCGCAGCGGTATCGGTTCGGATACCCGCATCGGACGGAAATTCTTGTATCCGGGTATTGGCTATGGCGGTTCCTGCTTCCCAAAAGACGTGAAGGCACTCATCAAGACAGCTGAGTTGAATGGTTATCAGATGCGCGTGCTTCATGCGGTGGAAGAAGTAAATGAATCGCAAAAGAGCATCCTTTTCAACAAGCTCTGCAAACATTTTAATAACGACCTGAAAGGAAAAACCATTGCCTTATGGGGACTGGCTTTCAAGCCGGAAACGGATGATATGCGCGAAGCACCCTCACTGGTTTTGATAGATAAATTGTTGAAAGCCGGATGTAAAGTGCGTGCTTACGATCCTGCCGCGATGGATGAATGTCGCCGCCGAATAGGTGAAAGCATTTATTACGCAAAGGATATGTATGATGCTGTGCTTGATGCCGACGCTATGATGCTGGTTACAGAATGGAAAGAATTCCGTTTGCCATCATGGGCAGTCATCAAGAAAACGATGGAACAGCCGGTAGTGCTGGACGGACGTAATATCTATGATAAAAAAGATATGGAAGAGCAAGGTTTTTCTTACCATTGCATCGGCCATTGAGAATAAAACAAAAACAGAGGGAGTTATGATAAAGTGGGGTGCTATTTCCATGGTACTCGTTATGATGCTGGCTTCTTGTAACGGTGCTAAAAACGGAGAGACTTCCGGTAGGGAAGACTTAACCGCAAAAAAACTATTGCAAGGTATCTGGCTGGATGACGAGACAGATATACCGTTAATGCGTATTAACGGTGATACTATTTATTATATCGACCCGCAGAATCTGCCTGTCTACTTCAAGGTTGTACGTGATACGATATATGTACGTGGAAATACACCCACGGCTTATAAGATAGACCGGCAGACGGAGTATAGTTTTTGGTTCCATAGTCTCTCCGATGAGATTGTAAAACTGCACAAATCGGACAATCCGGGAGATACGCTGGCATTTTCCAGTCAGGAAACAGAAATCACTCCTTCCATTCAGGAAATAATAAAAAAAGATAGCGTGGTAGTATATAAAGGAACCCGTTATCGAGGCTATGTCTATATCAACCCTTCTCAAATGAAAGTCATTAAAACTGCTTATTCTGAAGAAGGAATCAGCATGGATAATGTATATTACGACAATGTAATACATATCTGTGTATATGAAGGAAGAAATCAGCTGTATGGAAAAGATATTACCAAGAAAATGTTTGCGAATATCTTTCCGGAAGAAGAGTTGAATCAGACTATCCTTGCTGACATGAATTTCATGGGAGTAGACGGAAAAGGCTATCATTATGAGGCAACGCTCCAAATACCGGAGAGTTCGGTTTATCATCTCGTAAGCCTGACCATAGACTCAGACAAACAACTACATATAAAAATGGTGGAGTAGAACTCCACCATTAAATAAAACCTATAAGGGATTTTTTATTTCTGACCGCTCCCTGGTCCATTGTTATTCCTCTTTGGAGCATTATTTCTTCTTTTTGAAGCACTTTTCTTCTGGTCGTTTCCACCACCTCTATTGGTATTCCTACCTCCTTTGGAGAAGTTATGCCGTCCTCTATCATAACTACGGGGTTTATATTCAGGAGCTTCACCCAATTCCTCCGGCACAGGTATTTTATAGATTTCCTTTTCCAGGAAGTTTTCTATTTGCTTAAAGTTACTTTGTTCCTTCTCGTTGACAAAAGTCAGAGCAACACCATCATTATTGGCACGTGCCGTACGACCGATGCGATGAACATAATCTTCGCTATCATGTGGCACGTCATAGTTAATGACCAGACGAATGTCGTCAATGTCAATACCACGCGCCACAATATCGGTAGCCACAAGGATATTTACCCGTCCGGCTTTGAATTCATGCATTACCTGCTCACGTTGCGCCTGTTCCAAGTCAGAATGCATTTCTCCTACATTCAACTTCATCATTTTCAAAGCCTTCGTCACTTCTTTTACTTTCAGTTTAGACGATGCAAAGATTATAACCCGCTCCGGAGTTTGTTCTGCAAAGAGGCTGCGGATTATGCCCAGTTTCTGGTTTTCGTAGCATATATAGGCTGCCTGTACTATTTTATCAGCAGGACGGGAAACCGCAAGTTTTACTTCAGCAGGATTATTGAGAATGGTATTGGCAAGTTGTTGTATCTTGGCAGGCATGGTGGCAGAGAACATGATAGTTTGCCGCTCTTTGGGCAAATACTTCACAATCTGCATGATATCATCGAAAAATCCCATATCGAGCATACGGTCGGCTTCATCGAGGATGAAATAGGAGACACGGGAGAGATCCACATAGCCCAGACTGAGATGGGCTATCAAACGTCCCGGAGTAGCTATCACTACATCGGCGCCCAGCATCAACCCTTTCTTTTGTTGCTCGAAAAGTATTCCGTCATTACCTCCATAGACGGCCACACTACTAACAGGCATAAAATAGGAGAATCCTTCCATCTGCTGGTCAATCTGCTGTGCCAATTCCCGTGTGGGTGACATTATAATGCAATTGATAGCATCTTCAGGATGTCCGCCTTCAGAAAGTTTGTTCAGTATTGGCAGCAAATAAGCAGCGGTCTTACCGGTTCCGGTTTGTGCTACGGCTATTAAATCTCTGCCTTCAAGTATAACGGGGATAGATTTCTCTTGTATGGGTGTACACTCATCGAAGCGCATGGCTTCCAGCGCATCAAGCACTTGGTCATTCAGTGGTAGTTCGGAAAACTTCATGTTTCTTTTTTATTTAGCCGCAAAGATAGGAAATAAAGTGATTATCGCAAAGGAATGAAGCGACTTTGCAATTCATTCCTTTAATACCCCGGATGCTGTTTCCATCCCGGATTCATTTGCCTGATTTTCTCTGGGATAGGAAAGACAGTAGTATATCCGTTTTCTTCATCCGGCAGTTGCGGACGGCTACTGTAAGAACGGGTAAATTGCCCGAAACGGATTAAATCCTGACGCCGCCAGCCTTCCCAGGCTAATTCCATCTGACGCTCGGCAAGAAGACTCTCCAAAGTCGCAGTACGTTCCGGTGCACCGACACGATTACGCACCCGGTTCAACTCTTCATCTCCGTTGCGTCCGTCACGAACTTTCGCTTCGCTCTTCATCAGCAGAACATCGGCATAACGAAACAGGACAATATCATTTTCCATCAGTTTGCCATCCTTCATTGCCTTATCATCAATCTCATATTTCTTCATACGGGCACCGGCAGTCTTCTCATACGGTTCATCGGACAAGTCCAACTTAACCTCCCAAGGTTCGTAAACCAAAACCGTACCATCATCCAGTTTCACAACGTTACCTTTCAAATCGTAAACGATACCGGCATAATAGCAGTAATCGAAACGAGGATCTTGTCCATCCGTTTCATATCCAAAGGTCTGCAAGACTTCGATAGTAGCACTCGAACCATTCTCACCGGATAGTCCCAGCGCCTTGGCATGATTATAGTGACGCGAGCGGAAAAGATATTGCATCTGATTGGTATATAATGTCTTATTCATCGGAATAGTGAAAATATTCTCGACTGAACTTTCATTGTATACGGCAAAATTTACTGTATAATCAGTTTCAAGGCGATAACCAAAAGCTGTAATCTTATCGCAGTAGGCTTCCGCCGTCTGCCAGGCATTGAGAGTGCTGCCATCTACCTCGAAGAAGATAGTTTTGCCATCCGGACGAACATCATCTGTCCAGTCATTATCTGTATAAATTTCAACATTCAACGCCAGTTTTGCAAGCAGGAAGTAGGCGACAGGACGGGTCAGACGTCCGTAGTAATTACCCGAGCGGTTACTGAACTCAGCGGGCAGGAGGGAGGCAGCCTCCTGTAACTCCCTGAATACAAAATTAAAGACTTCTTTGCGCTCGCTCAGTACAATATCTTTTGAGGCGACCTTGGAAGCCACAACCATAGGAACACGTCCAAACAAGTCCATCAGGTAATAATAATACATTGCACGGAAAGCACGCACCTCAGCACGATATGTGGGAAGTTCCGCATCAGAATGAGTAAGAGCGTAAGTTTCAATATGCTCCAGGGAGTTATTGCTAAGCATGATTACTTTATAAAGGTATTCCCAGGTGGCTTGTATCGCATCATTGTTAACACCCCATTTATGCAGGAACAAACCTTGCCAAAAACCGCCATCATACCAGTCACCGCCACGGGTAGGCATTATGGCTTCATCGGTGGTAAAAGTGTTCAGGTCATATACCCCACGGCCTGTTCCCTGCAAACCTTGACTGTCGGAATTTCCACCGATATAGTTGTAAAGGGAAGCGACCGCGTTGAGATAAAGTTCAGAGATGTTGCGATACCCTTCTTCTTCGGGTTGTGCATCGCGGGTTTTTTCTTTCAGAAACCCATCGCATGAAGTCGCAAGACAGCAAAGAATGGATAAAATGCAGAACGGATAAAATAGAGTATAACGTTTCATAGTTTTAGGATTTAGAAGTTTACACTTAGTCCGATAGTATATGTACGGTATAGAGGATAAGTACGTTTGTCATCTATGCCTAAAGTAGAGTCCACAGAGGAACTGTTTATCATGGGAGTCAGTCCCGAATAGCCGGAAATGGTAGCCAGATTATTGACTGTCAGTGATAAGCGGAGCGACTGTAAATAACGGGGATTTTTTAACGGAACATTCCAACCTACCGTGACATAATCGAAGTTGATATAATCACCGTCTTCCAGCCAATAGTCCGTAGCGGTTTGGTCTTTTATGTTCCGGGCAGGTGCCTTCTTCATAACATTGTAATCGGGGAAACTATTCATATTCATATAAGTCAATGAAGTGCCATTGTAGACTTTATGTCCGAATGCACCGTTTATCTGCAACGACACATCAAAATCCTTATAACGGAAACTTATATTGGACCCAAGAATCGTCTTCGGAACTGCCTGTCCCGCCACATAGCGGTCTTCACCGTCTTCCAGACTAACACCACCGCCATTGAGGTCGGCAACCTGATAAGTATAGCCACCGTTTCCATCAGAAATCAGTCCTGTGCAATGAGGTAAATAGAACACTCCTAATGGTTGGCCAACAATCTGATAAACAATATGGTTGTATCCGCCATGAAACCCGGCACCATCCAATCCGGCAAGGCTTTTATATTCAGTTGCTGAAATCTGCTCACCCTGATAGGTTCCGTTGAGAGAGAGCAGTTTATTTTGCTGAAAGGTAAGGTTGGCATTGATATTCAACTCCATATCTTGTGTTTTAAGAGGAGTGATACCAATAGATAACTCTGTTCCGTAGTTACGCATAGAGCCGATGTTTGCCAGCAAAGTGTTGTAAGTGAAAGGTGGTACGCTCACATTGTAAAGATAGAGCATGTCTTTCGTTTTAGAGTTATAGTAGTTTGCAGTCAGCAACAACCGGTTTCCAAGCAAAGCCAGCTCTATACCGGCATTGAAAGTTTGTTTCACCTCCCATTTCAAATCAGGATTAGTATTCCGCAGTTTATCCATCGTAACCACAGGCGAAGAACCGACCGGAGCTACACCATTAGGGTACATCAGACTTAATGTCGTGTACGAGTCAATACCATTCTGATTGCCCGCCAAGCCATATCCTGCACGAATCTTCAAGTTATCAATAAAAGGCAGTTTCTGCATGAACTTTTCGTTACTGACTACCCATGCAACTGACACCGCCGGAAAAAATCCCCATTTATGATTACTGCCAAACTTAGAAGAAGCGTCTCCGCGAGCGTTCACTGTCAGGATATAACGGTCATTATATGTATAATTCACTCGTCCCATAAAAGAGACAAGACGCGGATCTTCGTAATAAGAACCGGTGCCCTCCCACGGACGAAGAGCACCCCCTTGCAGATTATTGTAGCCAGTATCATCGTTGCTGAACTTTGTAGCAGTAACATGATAACCCGTATATTGATCTTTCTGCAATTCTGCCAATCCTAAAATATCAAAGAAATGTTTTTTCCACTCCTTTTTATAAGATAGCATCATATTGCCAAGCAATGATTCCATTTTTTTAGTACCTCTGTATGCCTGCCCGTTTGCCCATACGGCAATGGGTAGATACTGTGACTCTTCCAGCACATTATAGGTATAGGAACCGAAAAGAGTCAGTTTCCATGCTTCCGACAGATTAAACGTCAACCGGGCATGGGTGCTGATATGCGATGTGGCATCCTTGTCATTCACATCCATCCATGCCAGTGGGTGAGACAGCTGGCTGGCAAAAGCGCTTCCGTCCCAACTTCCGGTTTCCGGATTCTTATGATTGGGAAAAGTAGGATTGAACGAAGCTGCGGAATAGAACACCTTGTGCAGATTCACCAGATTACGTTCTTTTTGTATGGAGCCAAACATGCCGAGATCGCATTTCAGAAAATTATCGAAAGCATACTGGGTCATGTTCATATTCGACGTAAAGTTCTGCAATTTTTCATTAACGATAACTCCTTCACGGTTCATCAAGGCAAGTGAGACGCGATAATTGGAGGTATTCGTACCACCGGAAAAAGCGATATGGTGATTATGTTGCAGTCCGGTCTGCTCTATCTCTTTCTGAAAATCGGTATTGTTGCCTAAATCTGTAATAGGAATACCACGTTCCCGAGCCACGTTGCGGAATTCATCCCCACTAAGCATCCTCACGGTTTTATAACTTGAAGCAATACCGAAACTGCCATTATAGTTGACGCTTGTACGCCCGCTGACACCTTTCTTTGTAGTGATCTCTATTACTCCCGATGCTCCTCGTGAACCATATTGCGCCGTTTCCGAAGCATCTTTCAGAATCACAAAACTTTCAATATCCGCCGGATAAATAGATGTGAGCATACTTAAATCACCGAAAACACCATCCACAATAATCAGCGGGTCGTTTCCGGTAGTCAATGAAGTAGTGCCGCGCAGGCGGACAGCGTCAAGTGCGGCAGGGCCATTTGAGCCTTTCAGAATAGTCAATCCCGGTACCCGTCCGCGAATAGCATCCAGCGGATTGGTAATCTGATCTTTATTCATCTGATTTTCGGTAATTCTTTCCACCAGTCCGGAAAGGTTCTTACGAAGACCTGTTGCATATCCAACAGTCGTTATGGAGTCGGGTAGGGTAGCATGAAGTTTCTTTTGTGCAACGGCCGGAAGACCGGGTACAATCAAAAACAAAGAGAGATAGAATAGATTCCTGATTCTCTTCATAGTATTATTATTTAAGAGGTTCCGCAAATATATATGTCATTATATGAACAAATATATTTGCGGAATAGTTCAGGCTATCTCGGCAAATCGATATAGGAATCTTTAAAGCCCAGAAAATAGAGTACACCATCCAGACCGATGGTATTGATGGATTGTTTGGCATTAGCCACTACTTTGGGTTTAGCATGAAAAGCGATACCCAATCCGGCAATGCCCAGCATCGGAAGGTCATTGGCTCCATCACCTACTGCAATAGTCTGAGCAATGTCCACTTTTTCCACTTGTGCGATAAGACGCAACAATTCGGCTTTCCGTTTGCCATCCACCACATCACCCAAATAACGGCCGGTCAGTTTACCATCCACAATTTCCAGTTCATTGGCATATACATAGTCAATGCCATATTTTTTTTGTAAGTATTGCCCGAAATAAGTGAAACCACCGGAAAGGATGGCAATCTTATAACCATACTTCTTCAATACATACATCAATCGGTCTACACCTTCCGTGATTGGCAAACTTTCAGCAATTTCCTGCATGACGGATTCATCCAGTCCCTTCAGCAAAGCCACACGTTCGCGAAAACTTTCCGTGAAGTCAATTTCACCGCGCATGGCACGCTCGGTGATAGCTTTCACCTCGTCTCCCACACCGGCACGCAATGCCAACTCGTCAATCACTTCCGTTTCAATCAGCGTAGAGTCCATATCAAAGCATATCAGGCGACGCATACGGCGATACATATTATCAAGTTGGAAAGAGAAATCCATTTCCAGTTCACTTGCCAGTTTCATCAGTTGCTCCTGCATGGCAATGCGATCTTTTGGAGTACCCCGGACCGAAAATTCGATGCAAGCACGGGTACGCGAATCACATTCATCCAACGGAATACGTCCGGTCAGACGCTTGATGGCATCAATATTCATTCCTTGGTCAGACAAGATGCGGGTAACGGCGGATATTTGGCGGGCAGACAATTTACGTCCCAATAAAGTAAGGATATAGCGATTTTTGCCCTGCATGTTTACCCAATCCTCATACTCTTTCACCGAAATAGGATAGAAGCGGATGGTAACTCCCAAAGAAGATGCCTTGAAAAGCAACTCCTTCATGATAAAGCCGGAATGCTGTTCCTCCGTCTTGCATAAGATACCCAGTGATAACGTATTATGAATATCGGCCTGACCGATGTCAAGAATAGTAGCGTCGTATTTTGCTAAAATTTCCGTGACTGACGCTGTCAATCCCGGGCGATCTTCACCCGTGACACGGATAAGAATAAGCTCAGTGCTCAATGGTTGCATAAATTGTTTATTTAAAATAAAAAAATAATAGCTGCAAAAGTAGACAAAATTCCCACGACTCTTGTTAAAATAGCATGAAAATATGTGTTCTGCATCATTTATTGAACGAAAATAGCAATGAAATGTTCTTTAAGCAACAGCGCCCAGAAGGTAACCAGAGACACAAAACATGTTATATAACATAAAAAAGTTAACCATTTGCTTGATAATCAATAATAATGTTGTACCTTTGACGCCGATTTAGGACAAGTGGTTCTACAATCTTAGTAAATGTTGAGTTTACATTTGTCTTACAAGACGCTAAATCAGCATCAAAACAAGCACCTGTAAATCAACCAGTATTAACCAAAACCGCGTTACATGAAGTATGTAAAATGGATTTTTGTTGTATTACTAATTAGTTCCTTGACTTCTTTCGTAGAAAAAGACAAACCAACCGGTGGTTTGAATGTGGGTGACATAGCCCCTGATTTTAAAATCGAAACTATGTCGACTGAGCAATCCACTCAAAATCTTTCCCGAATGAAGGGGAAGTATGTGCTACTCAGTTTCTGGGCAAGTTACGACGCGCAGTCCCGGATGCAAAACGCAAGTTTAAGCAATGCGCTTCGCTCAACTTCTCTAAATAATAATGTGGAAATGGTTTCCGTTTCATTCGATGAATATCAGTCTATCTTCGAGGAAACCATTCGTAAGGACCAAATAGTTACGCCCACTTGTTTCGTGGAAACTAAAGGCGAGTCGTCCGGCATCTTTAAAAAGTATCGCTTAGGCCGGGGATTTACTAACTATTTACTGGATGATAATGGTGTGATTATAGCCAAAAACATCTCTGCCGCAGAGCTTTCAGCTTACTTGAATTAAGCTTTTCACTGCACATGCTATGAAAAACTTAAAGAACCTGTAAGACGAAAGTTGGGTTGTTTCCAAAGAATATAATGGTGGCTCATTGTCATCAAAGTTAAGAGGAAACAAAAACAAAAGAGGAAATGAATACAACAAAAAAGCCCCTCCCGCACTTGTGGTAACACAGGAGCGGGAGGGGCTTCTTATTTTTATTATCTTTTCAGATTATCTTATTTCGGCGCTTTCTGATACAGATAGAATGCGATGAACGCATAAAGTATATTAGGTATCCACACAGCAATCACCGGAGGCACATTACCGTTCACCGCAAAAGTGGAAGCAATTGTCTGGAACAATATATATGAAAAACTTAATCCCAAACCTATACCTAAATGCAATCCCATTCCACCCTTTGTTTTTTTCGAAGAAAGAGAAACACCTATCAACGTTAATATAAACGATGCAAACGACATAGCAATACGTTTATGATACTCAATCTCAAACTCCTTAATATTGGCAAAACCCCGCTGCCTCTGTCGAGTGATGTATTCGCTTAACTGTGGATTAGTCATCATTTCCTGCTGGTTTTTAGTTATCAGAAAGTCAGCAGGTTCCATGAAAAGTGTACTGTCAATCCGGTCACCTTTAGTGATACTCTCCTTCATACCATCCATTTCACGTATCATATAGTCTTTGATAATCCATTTATGAACGGAAGCCGTATCATAAGTGATAGAACGGGCAGTGAGATGGGAAACTAACTGTTTATCTTTAAATTTGTCCAACGAGAAACGGTACCCTGTCTTGGTGAAGTCCTCAAAGCGTTCAATATAAGCAATTACACCAGAGTCCACTTCCAATTGAATATTCCGGGCTGTATTGTTTTTACGCGGTTTATAGTATTTATCCTCAAAGTTAATACGCGTCACACTACCTTGGGGTATGACATAAGAACCCAGGAAAAAAGTGACTATAGCAATAATCGCTGCCGATACCATATAAGGGCGAAGCATTCGCTTGAAACTCATTCCGGTAGAGAACATGGCAATAATTTCAGAGTTCTCAGCCAGTTTAGAGGTAAAGAAGATAACGGCAATAAATACGAACAGCGGACTGAACAAATTGGCAAAGTAGGGGATGAAGTTCAGATAATAGTCGAAAATAATAGCATTCCAGGGTGCTTCGTGTGACATAAATCTGTCCATCTTCTCATTGAAGTCGAACACCACTGCAATAGAGATAATCAATGCAATGGCAAACACATAAGTCCCCAGGAACTTCTTTATAATATAAAAGTCCAACCGCTTCAACCACTTCCAGTCATCCGGCAACTTTACACCTTTAATTTTCCAGTTCAGCTTTTTCATAATCTTGTAGATACACGTTTCACCATCATCGGTTTCCATGTAGAGAAGTCACCGGCGATGATATGCTTGCGGGCTTCACCCACCAGCCATAGATAAAATGCCAAATTATGAATAGAAGCAATCTGCATAGCCAACAATTCCTGTGCATGGAACAAATGACGCAGATATGCTTTACTGTATAAGGTATCTACACTGGAAGCCCCATCCGCCTCAATAGGAGAGAAGTCTGTTTCCCATTTCTTATTGCGCATATTGATGATGCCATCTTTGGTAAACAACATACCGTTACGTCCGTTACGGGTCGGCATTACGCAGTCGAACATATCCACACCACGCTCTATACCTTCCAGGATATTGACCGGTGTACCTACGCCCATCAGATAACGTGGTTTGTCTTTAGGCAGAATTTCGTTCACCAGCTCAATCATCTCATACATTTTATCTACCGGTTCACCTACCGCCAAACCACCGATGGCATTGCCGTCCGCACCCTTTGATGCGATAAACTCCGCCGACTGCTTACGAAGGTCGGGATATACGCATCCCTGAACGATAGGGAAAAGAGACTGATTGTAACCATATTTAGGTTCCGTTTCGTTGAAACGCTGAATACAGCGGTCCAGCCAACGATGTGTCAGTCCCAATGACTTTTTGGCATAAGCATAGTCCGAATCACCCGGAGGGCACTCGTCGAATGCCATCATGATATCTGCGCCAATCGTGCGCTCAATATCCATCACCTTTTCTGGAGTAAAGATATGCTTGCTACCGTCAATGTGCGAACGAAACTCCGCACCCTCTTCACGCAACTTGCGGATACCTGACAGTGAAAATACTTGAAATCCACCGCTATCCGTCAGCATCGGACGGTCGAAGCCATTGAACTTATGTAGTCCTCCGGCCTTTTCCAATACATCCAATCCCGGACGCAGATATAAATGATAAGTATTACCTAATATAATCTGCGCCTTGATATCTTCTTTCAGTTCGGTTACATGTACACCTTTCACTGTTCCTACAGTACCTACCGGCATAAAGATAGGTGTCTCTATTTGCCCGTGGTCAGTGGTAATCAGTCCTGCACGCGCATTACTTTTACTGTCTGTATATTGTAAGTCGAATGTCATTCTGCTTTCTTTTCTGTCTTTTCTTTCTTTGCGGACAAGTCGATGGCATCGGCTACCTTTTCATTGGTAAGCGCAATAGCAAACACCTCTTTCACATCCTTCACATAATGGAAAGTCAACCCTTTGAGGTAGAGCTCTTGTATCTCATCAATATTCTTACGGTTTTCCTCACTCAGAATAATGTCTTTGATACCGGCACGTTTAGCCGCCAGAATTTTCTCCTTGATTCCCCCTACAGGAAGCACTTTCCCGCGCAGTGTAATCTCACCGGTCATGGCAAGGTTTGCTTTCACTTTGCGCTGGGTAAGGGCAGAAGCAAGGGAAGTAGCCATAGTGATACCTGCCGACGGTCCATCCTTAGGAATAGCACCTTCGGGCACATGCACATGGATATTCCAGTTATCAAAGATGTCTTCATCCAGATTCAGCAAAGAAGCATGCGCCTTGATGTACTCTAAAGCCAACATGGCAGATTCTTTCATCACATCACCCAGATTTCCGGTCAGCGTCAGGCGTCCGCCTTTTCCACGACTCAAACTTGTTTCCACAAACAGAATTTCTCCACCTACGGCAGTCCATGCCAAGCCGGTAACCACACCTGCGTATTCGTTACCTTGATATTTATCACGGGAATATTCCGGTGCACCGAGAAACTCGTACAAGTCTGCCGGTTTGATTTCTTGTTTCGCAAAATACCCATTCGTAGCATACTGACGGGCTGACTTACGAAGTATCTTACCGATTTTCTTTTCCAATTCGCGCACACCGCTCTCACGGGTATACGACTCGATAATCGCTTCCAGTGTATTCTTAGGTATCTTGATATCATTCTTCTTCATGCCATTAGCTTCCAGTTCTTTCGGAACCAGATGGCGGCGGGCAATCTCTATCTTTTCTTCGGTGATATAACCACTTACTTCAATCAGTTCCATCCGGTCGAGCAACGGCCCGGGAATGGTATTCAGATTATTCGCGGTAGCGATAAACATCACCTTTGACAAATCATAGTCTACATCCAGGAAGTTATCATGGAATGTCGTATTCTGTTCCGGATCAAGCACCTCAAGTAAAGCGGAAGAAGGGTCTCCCTGACGATCGGAACTTACCTTATCTATCTCATCCAGAATAAATACCGGATTGGAAGAACCGGCCTTAATCAAACTCTTGATAATACGTCCCGGCATTGCTCCGATATACGTTTTGCGATGTCCGCGGATTTCCGCTTCATCATGCACACCACCCAATGACATACGGATATATTTCCGCTTCAATGCAGCAGCAATGGAACGTCCTAAAGATGTCTTACCAACTCCCGGAGGGCCATACAAGCAGATGATAGGCGACTTCATGTCACCTTTCAGTTTCAACACCGCCAAGTGCTCCAGAATACGTTCTTTTACCTTTTCCAAACCGTAATGGTCTTTATTCAAGGTCTTTTCCGCATTTGTCAGATTCAGATTATCGACAGTATATACCCCCCACGGCAGGCTGAGCATTGTTTGCAGATAATTGAGTTGCACGCTGTAATCGGGAGATTGCGGATGAGTACGTTCCAGTTTATCCAACTCTTTAATGAAAGTCTCTCTCACTTCTGCACTCCATTTGATGGAAGCAGCTTTACGGCGCATTTCTTCTATTTCCTGCTCCTGACCGCCGCCACCCAGTTCATCCTGAATGGTTTTAATCTGTTGCTGCAAGAAGTATTCACGTTGCTGCTGGTCAATATCTTCCCGTGCACGCATCTGTATGGATTCCTTTATCTCGGCAAGTTGCACTTCCCGATTCAGTATCTCCAGTAAGCGATAAGTACGGGCCCGCAAGGAGTCGATACGCAACAATTCAACCTTTTCATCCTTCTTCAACGGAAGATTGGTGCAGATGAAGTCTACCAAAAACATCGGATTAGTAATGTTCTTGATAGCAAATGCAGAATCTTGCGGAAACATATCAGATGATTTGATAAAGCGGATAGTCAAGTCCTTACATGCTTCTACCAATGCGTGGAATTCTTTATCACCTTTTTCCGGAATATCTTCTTCCAACGCCTTTACCCGGCCTTTCAGGTAGGGAACTGTATCAACAATTTCTTTCAGTTCCATACGTTTGACGCCTTGCAGAATGATAGTCGTTGTCTGGTCAGGCATTTCCAGAATACGGATAATCTTGCCTACCGTACCAATGGTATGCAAATCCTCCATTAAAGGAGCTTCCGTATCTGCCAGCTTTTGGCAGACTACCCCGATATATGCACTTTTCTTTTCTGCTTCACGCACTAATTTCATGGAAGTTTTTCTTCCAACAGATACCGGCATAAACACGCCCGGAAACAAAACCATATTTCGCAGAGGTAATATCGGAAGGATTTCATCAACCTCAATATCCATTAATTGTTCTTCATTCCCCTCAAAATCAGCAATCACTGAGAATGCATTTCCTTCTCTCTCTTCCGTATCTCCTAGGTAAAGTCTTTTCTTCATTTCTTTCTTTTTAAGTTTATGTCATACTGACAGGGCTTATAAAGCGCCTGCAAAGTTAATCTATTCTTCATTAATATAAAGCACCTTTTTAATAAAAAGACAAAAACAGTGCCAAATTTGCCACAATATTCATGACTTTGCCTATTTTTGCCCTCAATTAACGAGTACAGAATATGTCAAACCCTTATTTCCAGTTTAAACAATTTACCATATGGCATGATAAGTGCGCCATGAAAGTAGGTACGGACGGAGTACTCCTGGGCGCTTGGTCGGCAGTAGAAAATGCTCTTCAAATTCTCGATGTAGGGACTGGTACAGGATTGATAGCTTTAATGTTAGCTCAACGAAATCCACAGGCGCAAATCACGGCCGTAGAGATAGATGAAAAGGCAGCCGCCCAAGCAGAAATAAACGTTACACGTTCTCCGTGGGCAGACAGGATCAGCATTATCTGTAATAATTTCCGTTTATTCCTGACAGAAAACAGATATGACCTGATAGTTTCCAACCCTCCATATTTTGTTGACGCTTTAAATTGTCCCGACAAACAGCGCAATATGGCACGACATACCTGCGAACTGAATTACGAATTGCTTTTTCAGCGTTCAGCCCAACTGCTTTGTGAACAGGGGAGGGTGTGCATCATTATTCCCGCCGAAGTAGAGAAACTGGTGATTGACACAGCTTGGAAGTACAAGCTATATCTTTCCCGCCGTCTTCGTGTTTTTACAAAGCCAGGAAAACCATGCCGGAGAGTGCTTATCTCATTCAGTCTTCAAGAAAAAGAGTGCATAGAAGAAACTTTATGCATTGAAGTGGAACACAATCAATTCACCCCTGAATACATTGCATTGACAAAAGAGTTTTATTTGAAAATGTAAAAATAAAAACGTATATAGCTAAAAAAAGAAAGAGATATCTTATTTAAGATATCTCTTTCTTTTTTTAGTCGGGGTAGCGGGATTCGAACCCACGACCCCCTGCTCCCAAAGCAGGTGCGCTAACCGGACTGCGCTACACCCCGAATGCCTTATTTCTTAAAAGCGAGTGCAAAGGTAGAAACTATTTTGTTATAAACAAAGATATATGAAGTTTTTTTAGAAAAAAATATTTCTCATAAGTTCTAAAGTCCTGTAAAACAATAATGCTACTCGTGGTTGTACTGTACCAAATCCGTATCTGCCTGTAGCAACTCCGTATTAGATCCATATTTATAGAGTACGGAGATACAGACACAGACCTGGTACGTAGTTGATGTGCCCCCAACTTATGAATAAAAAGATGAAATAATATCTGGCAAAATAATATATTTCGTTTAACTTTATCCCCGCAAACAATTAGCACATCTCAACGTTACACTATAAAATAAAAGACATCATGAAAAAACAAATTATCAGCATGGCTGTCATGGCAGTCATATTTGCCGCTTGCGGCGGAGGAACAAAGGCTCCTGTCACTGTGGTAGGCTCTTGGGTAATGCCCATTGAAGGACAACCCGGAGAGATGCAAGGTATCAAGTTGGAAGAAAACGGAGAGGCTTCTTCTATCAATATGCATACATTGGTATATAAAGAATGGGAACAGCAAGGTGACAACCTGTACCTGACCGTGAAAAGTATCGGCAATGGAATTGAAATAGAAGGCGTGGATACATTGAAGATTGATAAACTTACGGCAGACTCTTTGGTGTTGAGCTCCAATTATGGCTATACGCTGGAATATGTGAGACAGAAATAATATAGATTACTCATAAAAATGCCTGGTGACCAAAATATCACCAGGCATTTTCCATTTCATCCCAACAATAATTACCTCGGACGAATTTCCCTTCGCATAAATATAACATACGAAAACGCAAAACAGAGAATTGTAACCGCAATCAGCCCTGTCAGTTGTGGCCATATCACCAGCAAACTCTGTCCCAATGGAAGGGGGCTGGGTATCGCTCCCTGTACCTGTTCCATCATAAGTGGTCCAAGACTCCGGATAGATGGCATCAGCAATACGGAAGTTGCCTGATTGAATAATTCGCAAGGATTAAAAGACATTATTCCCCAAACTATTCTCTGGTAACCGATAGCATAATAAGAATGCATCATCTCCGAAGGCATAAACATTCTGGCAATCCAGTTGACAATCATCGTATAGAATACGCTGAAAAACAACCATACTGCTATAGAAGCCAAAGCTGAAGTGGCCGTTTGGCGGAAACAAAGTGAAAACAAGATTGCCATATTCAACCAAAGTCCCACGTAAAAGATACTCAAGATAAGGAAAAAGATGATACGCCCGAATTCTTCCGGAGTAGGAGGAATACCAATGGCAATCAGTCCGGCACCCATTACCAGAAATCCCAGCACAAACAGCATGATAGTGATTATGATTAATGCAGCCAGAAATTTGGCGTTTATCATGCAATCACGATGTATCGGCTGTGACAATATACGGCACAACGTCCCCTTATTCTGTTCCGAATTCATGGCATCAAACCCTAAAGCAATACCCAGTAACGGCCCTAAAAAGTTGATGAATAACACAAAAGAAGGGAGAGTGCCGTCTGACACGGTAAATAACTTCAGAAAGAAAAACGTATCTTCCGCATTACCGGACTTGATAGCTTCGCGCATACTGGTGAGTGACGTGTACAGTGCGCCCATGCAAGTAAGGGTAATGATGACAAGCAGAATAATAAACCTCCAGCTGCATACATGATCCCTTATCTCTTTATTGACTATAACCCAGAAAGGCTGTTCAGCTTTGTTCATGTTTCTCACCTCCTTCCTTTACATAGTTATTATAAACATCAATAAGTTCCACTTTCTTTTCCTCCATCTCTCTGAGGTCGAGTTGCGCCAGCAGTTCCCCATGATTAAATACCCCCACACGGTCGCAAGCTTTCTGCACCTGATCCAGATTATGGGAAGAAAACAATACCGTGAGGGAATGTACCCTGCTCAAATTACGGACCAACTCAATAAATTCCTGAATTCCGGCAGGATCGATACCCGATGTCGGCTCATCCAGAATGATAATCTCCGGATTCTTAATCAACACATCCGCCAATCCCAAACGTTGCCGCATACCACGCGAATATTTTCCGGTCTTTTTATGAATCTGCCCGGCAAGCCCTACACGGCTCAGAAGTTCCATTGCCTTTTCCTTCGCCTCTTTTTTCGAAAGGCCATTCAGAAGTGCCGTATAAATAAGATTTTCCAGTCCGGTCATGTCATCATAAAAGCCCAAGTCCTCGGGGAGATAGCCTATCTTTCGCTTTACTTCAATAGGATTTGTAGTGGAATTTATTCCGCAAATCTCAACCTTGCCGGAAGTCGGTTCGGTCAGTCCCAGCATCATCAGGATAGCGGTCGATTTACCGGCGCCGTTCGGCCCCAGCAATCCGAAGATTTCTCCTTTACAAATAGACAGGTTGATATGGTCTACAGCTGTGAAATTACCGTATCTCTTCGTCAGATCGGTAAGCACGATCACTTGTTCGCCCATAATTACCTCCTTCCATATTTGCGGAACAGATAGTAGACGCCTCCCACAGCTACAATGATGATTAATATTCCTACCCAGCCCCATAACATCGGAGTTTTTACTGCGATTCTGAATTGCGCGGTAGCATTCACTTCAGGAGTCTTGGCTTCCATTGTCGCAACGTAGTCGCCCGGCAAAGCTTTCTTTGAAGCTTTCATCACAGCCGTGACAGTAGAAGTTTCTCCGGCTTTCAGCATCTCAATTTTGGCCGGTTCAAAAGATACTTCCCAATCCTGAGGCTTACCGGACGAGAGTTGAATATCTTTCAGTAAAGAAGAACCTGTATTTCTTACCACCAGTTCCAGACGCTTCACATCCCCGGCTGTTATTTCAGTACTCAGCAATCCCCGTGGGGTGGTCAACTCCATTTGATACGTACCTGTAACCACTACTTCCAACTCCAGGTCGGCAGAAGTGTTGCCGGCAACCGCACGCACTGAAATCTTATAGCTTCCGGCTTCCACGTTGGCTGGTGGAGTGACGTCTATAGATACATTCTGACTGGCATTTGCCTCTACTTGCGCAGAAGTAGCCTGTTTGTAGTTGGGCTTAAAAATAACATTCCAACCTCTTGGCGCATTGGCCATCAAAGCATATAATTGCTGGTCGGCAGTCTGATTTTTCAGTACGGCACTGAAAGTAAATGTTGATTTTGAATTGCCCTGCATATTGGGCTGGTCAGTAGTAAATTCGGTCTGATAAGTACCTTGTTGCGCTACGGTGACCGTTAAAGGAAGTTGGTATTCTCCGGCGGCAACAATGAAATTGTAGCTACCTTTGTTAATTTTCAAAGGAACCTCCAGTTTCAGATTAAAGTCTTTCTTTTCGTTGGGAAGAACAGCCAATTTATTTACATTCCATCCCCCCGACTTTATCTCACGTTTCCAACTCGAAGGTAATCCGCTGACAGATAAATCGGCATTGACCGGAGACTTTGAATTGTTGATCAAGTCTATTTTGTAGTCAATGCTCGTCCCCGGAGAAACGGAGATTTTTGTGTAAGGAGAATAAAGAAACACGCTTGGTATAGAGTCAGAAGCGTGTGTGTTGTTCATGGGAATCAACCCCAGTAAAATAGTTAATAGCAGCAAATAATTAGTTCGCATAGTCATATGAAATTTTATGGTTAATTAAATATGAGTTGTCGACTTGTGAGGCTGCAAAAATAAAAAATGAGAAAATTTGTAGCTGTTAAAAGCAATAAAATATCAACACTGAATTTTTACGATTATATAATATTGGTGTTTTTTAATAAAACTCAAAGCAATTACTATACGGACAAAAGCAACTCTCTAACTGAACTGCAAAGTGAAGCAACTGCCTTTTCCCGGTTCCGAATAAACGGAAATATTTCCTCCGTGCTGGTTCATTATCTGTTTGCAAAGACTCAGCCCGATGCCCGAACCTGCTGTCTTTGTAGTGAAGAATGGAACGAATATTTTATCCTGTACTTCGGGTAAGATACCTTCACCATTATCGCGGACCGTAATAGAACAACGCCATGAAGATAGGGAAGAGGTCACTTTGGGTGCAAAACTGGCCTTTACCTCAATTTTAGGTACTTCGCGCCGGGCAGATGCCTCGCGGGCATTTTTCAGGAGATTGATAAGTACTTGTTCTATTTGGGCACGATCCACATCCAGGCTTTTGTCTGACGGAGGAAGTTCAAAGTGGATGGTTTGATCCGGAAACAGTTTCTGCAAATCCGCGAACAATTCGTGAACAGGCACGATGGTCCGGACGGGAGCAGGAAGACGGGTGAGACGACGATAATTTTCAACGAAACCCAATAAACCTTTACTGCGCCGGTGGATGGTCTGCATGGCTTGCAGCATTACGGCATATTCTTTTTCTCCGGTAGCATCTTTTAATGCCTCAGGTACTCCACGCTCACTTAAAGTTTCGGAAAGAGAAATGATAGGAGTGATGGAATTCATTATTTCGTGGGTGAGGACGCGGATAAGCTTTTGCCAGGCTTCCATTTCATTCCGTTCCAGTACAGAGTGGATGTTCTTTAAACTGATCAGTCTCCGTTCCGTGCCACGAGCCACGAAAAGGGTGGCGGCTACGGCCATTTCCAAAGTAGCTCCGTTTCGGTGAATACGCATGACATGCGTTTCTCCCGAAGAAAGGGTCATAAGTTCGGTCGGCAGTTGCGGGTCTTGTCCCAGTTGGGCAATGGCTGCACGGTTCATCCATTCAATACGTCCGGACATATCAGTCACTAATACAGCGGTATCTACTTTGTTCAGCAGGCTTTCGTAGTATTGATGCTTCACTTCTTCTTCCAACAGGCGGGCACGAAAAGCTTGCAGGGTTTCGGACAATTCTATCGCCATTTCCGTCATCAGCTTATTCTTATACGGTGGGCGAAAGGTCTGCGTCATGTCATTGTAACGCAAACTATCCGTCAGACGACGCATCATCTGCAACTGCTTTATCTGTATATAATAGAGGTGTATCCCTGTACCTAAAAGAAACAGGAATGTGATAAGTGTACTAAACCACAACTCAGCCCGGAATAGTACATATACACCTACGGAAAGCACTGCCAAAAGGCAAATGTGCAAAACTACAACTAAGGAATACCGCTTCATATTATATGTTTTTGTTCATCAAATGATAATTTATCACTCTATCACCTCACCACTTTATCATTCTTTTCTTTTTCCTTTCATTAGAAATTCTTCAAAGAATGTGTCGCGGTAACTGTTGCCTATGGCAATCTCATAATTATCTATATAAATATCATTGTTATCAAACGAATCGATGTGCCGCGTATTGACGATATACGATTTGTTTACCCGGAGGAACATATCCTGGGGCAGGAGTTCGGAGATACCTTTCATATTCATGCGGGTGATGATGCGCTGTTCCGGCAATTGGAGGATGACATAATCTTTCAGTCCTTCGATGAAAAGAATATCGGCATAGTTCACTTTGAAGTATTTCCGTTCGGACTTGACGAAGAAATACTCTGAAGAAACATTGGTCTCAAGGGCTTCTTTCTCTTCCTTCATTAATAGCGAATGATAGGAGAGAGCTTTTTGTACAGCCTTCTGAAAACGTTCCGGTTCTATGGGTTTTACCAGATAGTCAATGGCATCAACTTCATAGCTGTCCAGTGCATACTCCGTATAGGCAGTGGTGAAAATGATAAGTGTCCGTTTGGAGACGGTGTGTGCGAATTCTATACCAGTGATACCGGGCATCTGAATATCCAGAAAAATAAGGTCGACAGAATGTTCTTCCATAAACCGTGCGGCAGACACGGCATTGTTGAACATGCCCAGTAAGCTAAGTTCTTTATTTTCTTCCACCAACATTTCCATGGCTTCGCGTGCCAAGGGTTCATCATCTATTATAATACAATTCATAAGTTCAGTTTTAGAGTTACTGTATATTGATTTTCCGTTTCCGCCACTTCCAGAAGATAGCGGCCGGGATATAATAGTTCAAGTCTCCGGCGGATATTGGTCAGTCCGATGCCGCCTACCCGGCTTTTGGCAATTGCGATGGCAGGCTTGGAATTCTCACAGCGGAACTCCAAGCGGTCATTATCAATCTTAAAGAAAAGGTGGACGTATGATGGGTGTTCGCTGTCAAAGTTATGCTTCACGGCATTCTCTACAAATGGGATGAAAAGCAATGCCGGTAACTGTATGGCATCAATTTCCCCCTCTTCGGTGATGCTGTAGTCGAAGTGGTCGCGCCGTATCTTCTCCAGATTGAGATAATCATTCAGAAAACGGATATCCGAACGGAGAGGTACATGCTCGCGGAAGTTATCATTCATCTGATAGCGCAACAAATCCTCAAGTTTGAATAATACTTGCGATGCCTCAACAGGATTCTTGCGGATGAGCACATTGGCATTATTCAGCATATTGAATAAGAAGTGTGGATTTATTTGGTTCTTGAGAAACCTCAGTTCCGAGTGTAGGGTAGCGGATTGCAGTTCGTCTACCCGTTGGTTGTAAAGTATCCAGTGACGGAGTAGGAGTATGGCGGACATTCCGGCTATGGTAAATCCCATTGCCAACACTCCTGATATGGCATTTATCAGGATAGGAATCAGTTGGGAATGGACTGCGGTAGTCGTAACCTCGACAGTGAGAATCTGAAATACAGCTACAGCCACAATGATTATCAGACTCACCAAAATCACCCCGAACGCATACGTCAGCAGACGGTTTTTCAATAGGAAGCGGGGAAATAGCCAATATAGATTAATATAGAAAACCGCATCGATAGAAAAAAAGTAAATGGCCCAACCGACTAACCTTTGCGGCAATGCAAGCGGTCGCATAGGTTCATTCCAGAGTATATTTACCGTGATGAGAAACACGACAAATTGCAGGAACAGATGCCTTGCCACCCGATATTGGGGAGCGAGCAGGAAATTGGTGAAGCGGTTACCGGTCATTTTCCACCTCCTTTCAGCTCAAGCCGGATGCTTTGGTCAGTTACCTCCAACTGATATTGTTCTCCATATTGCAGGTCGAGGCGTTGCCGGATTTTGTTCAGTTCCTGATAGTTGACAAGAGTATTAGTTGATGAGGAGATAAAGGGCTGCGCAATATCTGCTGTATGCTGCAAGGAACCTTGTCCCCTTGTTCCCTCGTCTCCTTGTCCCCTTCTTTTTACCTGACAGTTGAAAAGGATAGTATCACTCTCAACTTCCAGACTGATTTCGATGGAGCACGGTTGTACCTTCTGCGCCTCTGTTTGCTTTACGGCGTACTGTATGAACGGGATAAAAAGCAAAGGAAATATAAATGTACGTCCGGTTTCTCCGGATGCATTGATCCGGAAGTCAAACTTGCCCGAAACGAGCTGTTCCAGTTCCAGATAATTCGTGAGAAATTTGATTTCCGTATTCAGTAAAACCTTCTCTCGATTGCAGTCGTACAACTGATAACGGAGTATCTGGCTCAGCTTCATCAGCATCTTTGAAGCTTTCCCTGGATTCACCAATGCCTGCTCTCCCGAATAATGAAGCACCCGGAACAGCATCGAAGGACTAATCTGTTCTTTCAGATGTTCTATTTCAGACTGTAACCTGATTTTCTCCAATTGCATTACACGCTGGTTCTCCAGTATCCACAACCGCAACAGGACGGTCATGCTACCACCGATAATACTAAGGAGCGTCAACGGGAAAGAAGAGAGATAATCCATCACGAGTGCCACTTTAGGATATCCGGTGAAAATATTAGGTATGTGCAGAACAGATGATACTATATATTCTTGTGTGGCCTGTAGGGCAAACACCACTATTAAACCGCCCGACAAGTAGAGAATATACGTCAGGTATTTCTGTTTGAGCAGATAGCGGGGTGTCAGGTAAAGCAGATTAAAATAGAAAAGAGAACCATACAGCACAAACAAATTGAATATGAGCAGGTATATCCGGTTTCCCAACGCCCCCGTTGCATCCCGCAGAGTAAACAATACCAGATTGCTGGCTATGACAAGCAGTGCAACAATGAGCGTTGCATGTCTGGCCAGCCGGAGGCGCGGACTGACCAGGAAACGGTATAGGAAAGAACTGTCGTTGCCTATGATAGGTATTGTTTTCATCGGAGTCTTTTTAATTAAGTTGACGAAGATAGAATAAATTCATGGAAAACAAGGCTTTCCAGGGAATTAAAACTCTATTTTATAACTGATATTGGTTAACCCCGTTTTCTGCTCGCTCGCCTCTATTTTCTCGGTTTTTATGTTATAAAGGTGTTGGATGTACTCTTTGGCTCCCGTAAAATTGATACCTTTTATGGCGAATTCATGGGAAACGCGACGCTTGTTGATACGATAACTCACCGTATAGTTGCCAATCAGCATTGGCGAACGCTGTATGGAGTATGCCCGCGTTTCATCATACTGAACTTCTTTGTCGGGATGCGCCATAGTTGCTTCCACATCAATCGGGGCATACCGTTCTCCGCCCTGCAATGTCATTTTCTGGTTGACGCTAAGGATGTTTTGCTTGTTGCGTCCCAGCATCCATTCCTTGCCTATCAGTCCGTTCAATACATATTTCCGGTTGAAGCGTGTGTTGTGCCATACTCCGTCGCCGCCACGGTAGCGCGAATCAAATAAAGAAGCTGTCACCATATAATAAAGCCCTTTGCTTAATGCACGTTCCCAGATGATGTCTACTCCTATGTTTCGTCCGCAACCTTTGTTCACCAACGTGTTTTCTACGAAGAATTCATCCCGGTTGAGGACAGAGAAAGAGCTGTCGCGCATGACGGGGACGTCGTACAGGAATTGTACGTAAGGCTCTACTCTCAGGCTCATGTTGTTCAACATTTTGTAGGCGAACGATAACATCAGGTGATGCGCTTTCGTGAAATCAAGGTTTTTGTTCACGGACTCATCACCTGTGCTTTGTGTTTTTACAAAATATACATCGAGCTTTTCCATACGGCTGTACATACCGTAAGCCAATGCAAAAGATGTTTTTGCGTTAGCCTGATATTTCAGACCTGCGCGCGGTTCCAGTGTCCAGCGATTATTCAGGGTGAGTAATTGTCCGTATAAGCCGAAGTTCAGGCTTAGCTGGTCGCTCATTCCCCATGAAGAACTGTTATAAGCGGAAAGCAGGCTGGTGTTTCCGTCTCCTTTTGATATCAACTCCAACGGTTTGTCAATGAAGGGGGCGAGTTTCAAATCCATATTGTAGAACATTTGCGTATACGTGAATCCGGTCTTGTTGGTGAAGCGGTTGCTTATCTTCCGATTCAGCGAAGAGGTCAGTATCAGGTTGGTACTTCTGCTGTACTGGTCAAGGAAAGGAGAACTATTCAGTTCCCGGTCGAAATTTAATTGAAAGGCTTCCTGGTCGGAATAAGTGCCGGCAAGAGTGGTTTTCAGCAAAGTGTTTTCGTCAAAGAAGTAGCGGTGTGTGATACCTCCGGCTGCCATATATTGCGTGGAATGTGCTTGCGCTGCGTCTTCCAGATAGTCCCATTTGCCGGGGTTCCTGTCGAACGAACTTTTGAATTTATCAATGAGGGCAGTTCCCCATACAGAGAAAGTTCCGGCACTGCGGGTAGGGAAGTTCAGTTTGAAGTTCAGGTCTTGGTAATCCATCTTTCCGCCCAGGTCCACGTTCAGTAATCCAGTGGTGGAGTAGCGGTAGTTGAAGATATAGGAAGCCTTATGCTTCTTGCTCAACGGGCCTTCGGAAGCGAAGTCTATTCCCATGATGCCGACCTGAAAGGTATTTTCATTCTTCTGATTGTTTCCGTTGCGCAATTTCATGTCGAATACACCTGAAACAGCATTGCCGTATTCTGCCGGAAAGGCTCCCGTGAAGAAGTCCGAATTGCCCAATACCTGTGCGCTGAGTGATGAAAGGATTCCTCCGCCCAGAGTTGCAATATCAGCAAAATGGTTGGGATTGGGAATCTCCACGTCTTCCAGCCTCCACTGCAATAGGTGGGGCGCATTGCCATGAATGGATATACCGTTGTTGGAAACACTCGGTGCCACTCCGGCAAATGAAGCCACCAGCCGGGCAGGGTCATCGAAGCCGCCTGCATAACGGCTTGCTTCTTCTACACTGAGCATACGCGCGCCGGCAACAGCCATTTTGTTCATTGCTTCGTCCCGGTTGTTGGCACGGACTACGACTTCATTCAGCTCATTGACGTTTTCGCGCATGGCTATTTCCAAATAAACTTCCTTGGCGGAGGTCACCAGTATTTCGCGCAGGATTGCCGGTTCGTATCCCATGAAAGAAGATTCTACCGAATGCCGGCCTACCGGAACCTTGGGCAGTGTGAAACGGCCGAGGCTGTCGCACACTGCTCCTAAATCCGGCATATCCGTCAGGCGTACGGTGGCGTAGGGAATGGGATGTCCGGATGCCCGGTCGTTCACAACGCCACGTAGAGTTTGTATCGGTCGTTCCTGAGCGAAACAACAAACTGAAAAAAACAATGCTATGATTGCTATTACTTTAATCTTATCCATCTTTATCTGTTTTGATTGATTGCGACAAAGATAGACCGCCTCCATACGCTATTTCTCCTTTTGAGACGAAGCGGATGGGTTTGTAGACAAAAGCAGGTTTTTCATGCAATTTATTTCTCTCAGGAATTCCTTGTCATGCGATATTGCAATAACCGTTCCTGCGTAATCCCGGATAGTTGCCGTAATGATCTCGATACTTTCAATATCCAGATTATTGGTTGGTTCATCCAGAATAAAAGCATCCGGCGTATTGTCCGCAATCATCAGGCAGCAGAATGAAAGGCGCATCTTCTCTCCACCGCTGAGCAATGAGCAGGATTTGTTCCAGGTGTCTGCCGGAAAAAGGTAACGGTTCAGTATCGTTTTCAATTCATGTTCCGGCAGCAGGCGGCGGTTGAAATGCTCTGCCTGTTCCAAAATACTGAGTTCATTCCGGATAAGGGAGTACTCTTGATCCAGATAAACAAAACTGAAATCAATCCGTTCCAGACTTCCGCTTCCGGCAGGAAGTGTCCCGCAAATAAGTTTCAGCAGAGTTGTCTTGCCACTGCCATTGTTACCTTCAATACAGAAGCGGTCGCCGCTTCTCAACTGGAAACTGAGCGATTCCTGCCACATAGGGCGTTCAGCATCAGGGTACTGGAAATTCATTTCCGTAGCCGTGACCAGTATTTTACCTTCGTGCAAAGCCGAGGCACTGAAATTGGTTTTCAACTTCTCGGCAAGCGGAATAGCGCTTCGTATACTTTGCATCTCCTGTTGCAGCTTTTCCGATTTCTCGGCATGCACGTTCTTCAGCTTGTTGGTGCTTACTTCTGCCTTGTCCTTCATGGCGCCCATCATAATACGCGGGATGCCTTTCTTTATAGCGGCTTTTTCTCCCCGTACATTTTGTTTCGCTTTCTGCTCCGCTACTTCGCGGGCTGTTTTCCGGGCAAGGCGCAGGGCTTTTTGTTTCTCTTCCAACTGTTCTTGCAAAGCATTGAGCTGGATGCTTTTCTGCTCCTTGAAGAAGTCGTAGTTTCCACCGTACTGTGTCAGTCCGTTGGAAGATAACTCGCAAATGGCGGGAAGTAAGTTCAGTAATGTTCGGTCGTGGCTGATGACAAAAACGGCGGCAGAAGTACGTTGCACAAACTCATACAGTCGCTTCCTGCCAGTCATATCCAAGTGGTTCGTGGGTTCATCCAGCAGAATAGCGGTAGGAGAGTGCAGTTCCATACCTGCAAGGAAGATGCGCGTTTTTTCTCCACCGCTGAGGCCGTCCATCAGACGCGAAAGAGGAGTACCGCTCATTCCCCATGCTGCCAGGGCGGCTTGGGCACGTTCTTCTATATTCCAGTCATCGTCCAGCGTGGTGAAATGCTTTTCGGATACATCTCCATTCAATATGGCATGCAGCGCTTCCAGTTTATGGTCTATCCTTAAAGCCTGTGCGATAGTCCGGTTGTCGTATTGGCCGAAATGCTGAGGCACATAATAAAGATGTTCGGGACGGGTGACTGTTCCGGCCACAGGCGATAAGTCTCCTGCAATAATCCGCATCAGGGTAGACTTTCCGCAACCGTTGTTTCCGGTCAGCGCCATTTTGTCTCCCGGATTGACGGTCAGGTTTAAGTGTTGAAACAAGACTTCCTTGTCAGAATGGACATAGCTAAGGTCTCTGATAATAATACTCATGATAAAATACTGTGTTAAGAGAGTGAATAACGGGATAAAATCTCGGAAACTTCCGTAAAGGAAGTCATTGGAAGGGGGCAGACAAACACAGTATAGGCTAAACATCTACATTCGGGATGCTCAGCGTTCTGAATAATAAAGCATATAAAAGGTGATGTTTACCGAAGGGTTTGTCTTTACTTAGAAATTCTCATCGTAGCAATTATTAGTTAGTGGGTGCAAAGATAGGTATTTCTTTTGAAAGACACAAATTACCTTTTATTCCATAGAGGAAGCATCGAACGACAGCGGCAATAATGCGCCTACATTCTTCATTTCATAAATCCCTTTTTTGCCATAAAGAAGGATGCGCATGGGTTGTTTGAAACGCTTTTCCGTCTCAAGCATCACCTGTCGGCAGGCACCGCAGGGCGGAATAGGGTCGTCAAGGAAGTCTCTTTCATTGCGTGCGGCAATGGCAAGGGTTTCTACCGGCTGGTCGGGATATTGTGAATTGGCATAAAACAAAGTGGTACGTTCAGCGCAGAGACCTGAGGGATAAGCGGCATTTTCCTGGTTCGTACCTGTGACGATTCTGCCGTCTGCCAGTCGTGCGGCAGCGCCTACGGAGAAGTGTGAATAGGGTGCATAACTGCGTTTGGTTGCCTCCCGCGCCGCATCCATCAGTTCACGGTCAGCGTCACTTAACTCACTATATTCGTATATTTTAATGTCAATTTGTAAGGTCAAATCTTTCATAAGGCTATAAGGTATATTGTAATTAATGTTACAAAGTTAGAAAAGAGATTGGTAAATCCAATTCTTTTTAAGATTTTTGTGACCTCAACTCATACCACTATGAACAGAATTAACGCTATCAGACTTACCGCAATTCTGGCACTCCTTGTTTGTGCCGTTGCTGTCCAGGCGCAGCGCCGGAATGCCCGTTACGTGGAATATATAGAAAAGTATGCTCCGCTTGCCGTGCAGCAAATGAAGGAACACAAGATACCTGCCAGCATCACCCTGGCACAAGGACTTCTGGAAAGTGGTGCCGGACAAAGCACGCTGGCCCGCAAAAGCAACAATCACTTCGGCATCAAGTGTGGCAGCAACTGGCGTGGACGCACGGTGCGGCACGATGATGATGCGCGCAATGAATGTTTCCGTGCTTACAGCAATCCCCGCGACTCTTACGAAGATCATTCCGCCTTCTTGAAACGTGGTGCCCGCTATGCTTTCCTGTTCGACCTGAAGATTACGGATTATAAAGGTTGGGCTCGCGGTCTGAAGAAAGCCGGATATGCGACAGACCCTTCTTATGCCAACCGTCTGATTACGATTATTGAAGATTACGACCTTTACAAGTACGACAGTCGTGGCATGAGCAAACGTGAAGCTCGTAAATGGGAGAAAGAGTTGAAGAAGAAGCCTTGGCTTGCCAATCCGCATCAGGTATATATAGCCAATGATATAGCGTATGTCGTGGCTCGTGATGGCGATACTTTCCGCTTCCTGGGCGGAGAGTTTGATATTAGCTGGAAGAAGTTGGTGAAGTATAACGACCTGCATAAAGACTATACTTTGGAAGCTGGTGATATTATCTATCTGAAAGCGAAAAAGAAGAAAGCCTCCAAACCGCATACTGTTTATATTGTAAGAGATGGCGATTCCATGCATACCATTTCTCAAAAGTATGGTATACGTCTGAAGAATCTGTATAAGATGAACCGTAAAGGCGATGAGTATATTCCTGAAGTAGGAGACAGGTTGAGGTTGAGATAACCGGAAATTCTGATTAGCATAAAAGGGGGATAGATTCTACTTATTACAAATTAGATTCTATCCCCCTAATAACTAATATCAGCACCGCAGTCAACTAATAATTTCTTGCCTAATTTTTATTCATACAACAGATGTTGTAAGAAACTTCTATAATTAATGTAAGAAACTTCTATAGTTATTGTAGGAAACAAGAATATTTATGGTAAGAATATTTTTTAGTATCTGAGATATTAGTTTGTAGGCACTGCGATATTAGTCTGTTGCGTTGCCGTTTAAAGACTGATGTGCTTGAAATGAAGGATAAGTGCATTGCCATGTAGACTTATCAATAAAGTAACACTATTAAATTAGTTTTATAAATGATAATTTACCAGCGTAGCGCTGGATCAAGGTTTCCTTTCGGCATACTCATTGACGTGATAGTACCTGGTAG
>ERZ856578.130-NODE-130-length-139939-cov-7.487731_pt1 | contig 139939 bp, 115 predicted proteins | sample MGYA00514384_ERZ856578 | MGnify/ENA primary metagenome ERZ856578 (study PRJEB29103, sample SAMN06111958) | human gut metagenome | biome: human gut; feature: ankylosing spondylitis patient; material: healthy_person | host: Homo sapiens | place: China:Hangzhou... | reverse complement strand
GGTCTTTCAAAGTAATGTATAATAAGAAAGAACATAAAAGGAACCTGCTGAGTTTGGTCCGTCGACGAAACCATTGCACCGAAGTGCTTTTGTTGCGTGACGCATGAATAGTAACAAAGATTAAATATTTCATCATAAAAAATAAATCGCCTTCATATACTAGTAATAGGGCCAGTCGGTCATGTCAAAACCGACTGAAAGCGGCAAAGCCCAATATCAGTATATGGAGGCGATTATGTTAGAGCTGCAGAAAAAACAGATACATATGAGCAGGAGCAAAAACACAGTGAGTGCGCAGGTCACATTTGATGAGGATTTTAATATTCCAGATGCGAAGCCAGATGTGGGAAGCGTACTGCTGAAGCAGGCAGATGCCGTGATGGAGGAACTTCGCCAGCTTTCAGAAAAGGTAATCATAAAAGGACGTCTCGACTTTGAAATTTTATACGCTGTAGAGGGTTCTGGCAGAATGAAAAATTTGTCTGGTGCACTTACATTTGAAGAAAATGTGAGCTATCCAGGACTTGAGCCGGGCGATTATGTGCGCTGCCGCACAAAGGTAGAAGATATCAGTATTCGTGTTGTCAACTCAAGAAAGCTTCATATCAGTGCCGTGCTTGGCGCGGAACTTTTTGCCGCATCGGCACAGCTTGAGGAGGCAGCAAGATCGCTTTCAGGACAAGAAGATATCGCTGTACTTGGAAAAGATATGGAAGTGGTGTCTTTGCAGCTGCAAAAAAAGGATACGTTTCGTATGGAGGATGATGTAGTAGTAGCTCCGGGAAAACCGCTTGCACAGTCACTTTTATGGAAATCACTTAGTCTTAGAAGTATGGAATATCAGGCTCAGGAAGACAAAATGCTCATTCAGGCAGAGGCAGCCTTATTTGTAATTTACGAGGCAGGACAGGAGCAGCTTCCTATGCAGTGGATGGAAAAGACGATCTCATTTACAGGAGAACTGCCGCTTGTTGGATGCCGTCATGAGATGATTCCATCGGTGGAGCCAGTTTTGATAAAAAAAGAGATTAGTATTCATCCAGACGAGGATGGAGAAAATAGAATATTCCATGTGGAAGCAGTAGTGGAGCTTGATATGAAGCTGTATCTTGAGGAAAAGGTACATTTGCTCTGTGATGCATATTCGACAACAAAAGAAGTAGACACAAGCTACAAGACGGCTCATTTAGAAACACTTCAGATGAAAAATAAAGCAAAGTGCAGAATCACTGAAAAGATTCCGCTTCACAGCACTGACACCATGCTCCAAATTTGCCACAGTGAGGGAACAGTGTCAATTGATCGTACAGAGATTGTATCAGAGGGCATTCGTGTGGAGGGTGCTGTCTATGTGACTGTATTATATCTGGCGGCAAACGATGAACGGCCAATGCAGGCTGCGGCAGGTGTGATTCCACTCAGCCATGTAATTGAAGCAGGAGGAATTACGCCGGGCATCTGTTTTACAATCAGCCCGATGTTAGAACAAATTACAACAATGATTGCGCCGGGAGGTCAGGGAGAAGTACGTGCAGTCATTAGCCTTGATACATTTGTGCTCTCAGAGCATGAAATTTCAGTGCTCGATCAGGTGAGCTTTACAGGTGAACAGATTGATCCAAATGATTTTCCAGGTATGATCGGATACATTGTACAGCCAGGCGATAATCTTTGGTCAATAGCAAAAAAATATAGAATGAGCATTGAGCGAATCCGCGAGGTTAACCAAGATAATACAAAAACAGATTCATTAAATGCGACCGCTTCCGGTATGCAAAAAGAAGGAAAATCTCCAGAAGAGCTTGGCACAAAGCCAGGACAAAAGCTTTTGCTGGTGCGATAAGAGAATTGTAATAGGGAATATTAGAATGATAGGATAGGAACATTTGTTGACGTATTGCATAACATAATATTGTAACGCAGCAGGGCGGATACCGCAGGTTGCGCACGAAACTGCCGGCTGCTTCTGATAGATCTTACCCGGTCCGAAAGGACCGGATACATAATCAGAAGCAGCCGGTTTTGTGTTGTCATAAAAAATAGCTAATGGGTTTTTGTCGTCAAATGTAATTTTTTAAATACGGACGTAGCTGGTGGATGGACCCGAACCAACTTTTGCAATATATCCACTTTTGACCAGATCTGTCAAAGTTCTTTCTACAGTAACTTTGCTTATATCAGGGCAAAGCTCCATGATTTCTTTCTTGGTAATCTTGCCAACCTTATTGTCAATAGTTGCCTTAATTCTATCAGGCTTAGATAGGTTGCGGTGTTTTAGATGTTCTATACGACTTTCAAATTCATTGTATGCTTTCAGCATGATACCCAGATAATATTTAACAAAAGGCTCATAGTTGTTTTCTTTTTCATGCCATCCAGTAGAACTTGCTTGAAGGGCTTCATAATATGTTTCTTTTGTCTTTTCAATCAGCATTTCCATACTGACATATTTTCCAACAATGTAACCTGCCTTATAGAACAGCAGTAAAGTCAGCAGGCGACTCATTCTGCCATTTCCGTCATTGAAAGGATGAATACACAGAAAGTCCAATATGAACATCGGGATCAAAACTAACTTATCAATGTGGTCAGCTTCCCATGCTTCAAGAAAATGCGTACAAAGTTCATCCATTGCTTCGGCAGTCTGAAATGCTGGAACAGGGATAAAACGTGCTTTTTGGTGACCATCGGCATCTGTTTCTGCAATCACATTATCAGAGTTCTTATAACAGCCGCCAGCAGTCCCATGCGAATAGGAATATAAATCCCGGTGCAGCTGCAAAATAATGTTCGGTCTTGGATTGATATACTCATAGCTATCGTGGATTGTTGCAAGCACTTCACGGTATCCGGCAATCTCCTGTTCAGAGCGGTTACGCGGTTCTGCTTTCTGACGTACCAGTTCTTCCAAACGCGTATCGCTTGTAAATATACCCTCGATTCGGTTAGATGCTCCAGTACTCTGAATCAAAGCAACTTCTAATAGCGTTTTCAGTTCATCTATATTGGCTTCAAGAAATAGTTCCTGTTTGCCTTTGTGTTCGTGGATACTGCCTACCATCTGAACAATTTCAGGTGTCAGCAACTTCGCAGGACTTGTAATATAATCAAACTCTCTCATAAAAATCTCCATCATTTTAAATTTATCTCCATCATTTTACCAAAAAATGATGGAGATTTCAACAGGTATGATGGAGATAGGCTCTCCATATTCCATTTTCAGTATCCATGGTGTTTTGTTTAAGATAAACAGTCAAATTCAAAAAGAAAACAGTTGGAGTTATCTACAACAGAAACAGGGCTGCGAAAAAACTTTCATTTTTTCGCAGCCCCTTAAAAAGTATTACTGAGCATCCTGAGCATTCTCAGCTAAAAACTCATTGATCTTATCAACCAGATCATCTGGATCAAGTCCGTGAACCTCAGCAGCCTCGCCGATGGACTCGCCCTGAGATGCCGGGCAGCCAAGGCAATGCATACCAGCAGCCATAAGAATCGGAATAACACCGGTGTTTACCTGAAGCAGTTCACCGATTGTAATATCTTTTGAAATCTGTGTCATAATAAAACCTCCATAAAAAATGCTTGGAATCAGACCAAAATGTCTACTCAACCTTCATTATAAAGGGTATCAAATAGAAAAGCAAGGGGATATTTTGCAGTTTTGCGAATGGATATGATGATGGGTTACTTTTCATGGGACTATTTTACTAAAGCCCTTCGGTGCAATGGTTTCGTCGACGGACCAAATTCCGCAGGCTCCTTTTATGTTCTTTCTTATTATACATTACTTTGAAAGACCTGCTTCAAGTGTCCGTCTCGTGAAATCCATTCACCTTCGGGCTTTGCCGTGAACTGTAACGATGATGTTACGAATTTTGTAAAATTTGTGATTGAGTTATAAAAAAATGTAACCAATGAAAATAAAATCGGACATAAATGGTGAAAGGAGGAGAAAAATGGATGAGATAGCAGTACTAATTCCATGCTTCAATGAAGAAATTACGGTTGGAAAGGTGGTGAGAGACTTTAAAAAGACATTGCCGCAAGCTACGGTATATGTATATGACAACAATTCTACTGACAAAACAGTGGAAAAAGCAAAAGAAGCTGGTGCAATTGTTCGACATGAGTACCAACAAGGAAAAGGGAACGTTGTGCGAAGAATGTTTCAGGAGGTAGAAGCACAGTGCTACATTCTGGTTGATGCAGACGATACCTATCCAGCGTCGGAGGCGGCAAAGATGACGGAACGAGTTTTAAAATATCATGCTGATATGGTAGTAGGAGATCGACTTAGTTCCACGTACTTTAAGGTAAACAAGCGGAGATTTCATAATTCAGGAAATCGCTTTATGCGCTTGGCAGTACAAAAATTGTTTGGTGGAAAGGTAAGAGATGTAATGACAGGGTATCGTGCATTGAGTTACCGTTTTGCAAAAACAATTCCAGTATTGAGCCAGAACTTTGAAATAGAAACTGAACTGACAGTTTATGCATTAGAAAATAATCTTCAGGTAGAAGAAATTGCTGTAGCGTATAAGGAGCGACCAAATGGTAGTCAGTCAAAATTAAGCACAATAAGAGATGGCATAAGCATAATAAAAAAATTACTGCATCTGTTTTGTTTTTATAAACCTGAAAAACTTTGGAAAATAGTAGTGTTTGTGGCAGGATTCGTAGAAATTAAAAATGCTAAAGTAAAAAAAATCTCAAATATAAGAGAAAATTTACTACATATTTTAAGTGTAATGCAAGTTTTGACTGCGCTTGTTTTAATTGAGAATATACATTACAAAAATAAAATGGATTCTGAAGCTAGACTTCAAAATAAAAAAATATATTCTGAAAGTATATAAAAACATGTATCATAGGAGGAAAAATAATGAAGAAGATAATTATGGTTTTATGTATAGTATTTTTACTAGGTGTAGGGGGGAATAATTCATATGCCAGTGAGGAACAAGAAATACTTGGTATTGAAGCTTGTGAAGTACCAACAGACGTTTATTATTTCTTGCAGTCAATAGGAAAAGATATAATAATAGACGTATTAAGGGATCCTTCTTGTATGAGTATTACGGGATTTTCATACGACAATATTAAAATAATGGAGCCGTATAAAGTATATTGTGTCAAGGGAGAAGAATTTAGTAAATCAGAAGCATATTTGTTTCCAGTTATATCAAATGGGAATGTATTGTTTAATATAGCAATATACTATTTTGAAGGGCAATTACATTATTCTATAAATAATGAATTGCATCAGGAATTAACTGCTATGGTTAATAGTAATAATGTTGGAAGAGTTTATTACAATTACAGTGAGGATTGTGAGCAAGTAAATGCTGCATTAATAATGGAAACTGATGGAGAAGGTCTGCAGCCTATAAAAGTATTGATGGATTATTCTGATGAAATATATACAGAAATAGTAAGTAGACCTGAGTTAACAATATCGTATCCAACTAATGGATTTTCAATTAATACAAATACATATAAAAGGCTAGATATGTCATATTGTTTGGTGTTGCAAAACAATACGTTATGTGCAATGCCTTGTATTGCAACTATATATCGTTACAGAACAAAAACATTTGAAATGACAGCAGAAAGTTTAACTAGATTAAATAACCAGAGTGGATATGGATTTAATGTGACGACAACTGCTGGACAGGTGGGATTACTTAATAAAATTATGCCAGTAGTGCCAGAATGCGAGTATGAAGAATATTGGGGAGTGCTGACGAACTACGTGGTCATGCATAATATAAACAATGCTTTTCCGTTCATATTTGGTGGTTCAAATGGTTCAGGAGGGCATGCTTTTGTACTACAGGGATATCAGTTAAATGGAAATAATATGAGATGGTTTTATTTTAATCCATGGGGTGATGATAATGCAACTGAATACCACGCAGATGGTGCAGTGGCGAGTTTTTATAGCAAAGGATATATATGGACAGAAATGCAACATTCATGCTTATTAAATCCGTATTAATATTGGTCTTGGAGGAAAAAAATTGATACTATGTGGTTGAAACGCAACGATGCAAAACGATTTATTTGCATGATAATTACAATTGTGCTAAGCGTTTATCCCATGTCACTTTCGCCTGTTTGGAATGGAAAAATTCCGGGTCATAGAGATCAATATGAGAGGATGGCACAATCTATTTTGCATGGTCATTTGTACCTTGAATATGAAGATGTTGATCCAAGATTATCTGAAATGGAAAATCCCTATGATCCACAGGCAAGGAAGGAACTAGGTATTTATTACCATTGGGATCATGCATTTTACAATGGAAAGTACTATATGTATTTTGGAATTGTTCCTGTAGTTCTTTTGTTTCTTCCATATCAGCTTTTGACAGGAAATGCGCTTACTACATACAAAGCAACACAGATTTTTACTGTGGGGACAATCCTTGCTATTTTTGCATTATTTGATTTCTTACGAAAAAAATTTTTTCCTAAAATGCCATTTGACCTATATTTGATCTTATCAATGGTACTATCATTTGTAAGTGTATGGTATGCAATCGCGGCACCAGCATTATATTGCACAGCGATCATGTCAGCTGTGTGTATGGAAATAATAAGCTTGAACCTGATGGTTAGAGTGGTGTGGGATTCAGAGCAGAAAAATGGAAGAAAAATGGCAGAATTGTCAGGAAGTTTCCTGTGTGCATCATTGGCATTTGGATGCCGACCGACTATTGCACTTTCCGGAATACTCCAGATTATGCTGTTTTATTTGCATCTGCATGAACTAAAATCAAAGAAAAAAAGTATGAAAGCCTGTTTAACAGCAGGGATTCCATGTTTGGTTACAGCTATATTGCTGATGTGGTACAACTATGCAAGATTTGGAAGTATATGGGAATTTGGTCAACACTATCAGCTAACGGTGGCAGATCAACGCTTATATAGTTTATTTGCAGGATTTAGATTAGACAAAATTATAAACGGACTCGTATATCAATTTGCTTCATGGAGTCCAATACAAGAAAAATTTCCATATATAAGCTATGAAGGAATTTTGTTTGCATTTCCTGTTTTTTGGTGCATTGCAGCTTTTTTGCAGGATTCAGTGAAGAAGGAAATAAAGGAAAAACATCTGACAGCAATAATAAATATACTTATTGCATTAATAATAGGAATTACAGTGTTCGATAGTGTTTATACACCCTATATGGTGACAAGATATCAGCTTGATGTAAATTTCTTATTAGGAATTGCTTGTTTTATAGCGGTAGGGTTTAGGTGTCAAACGGCAAAAAATAGGGGCTGGAATCGTTTTGTATGGATGACTGCAGTTATGACATTATTAATTTTGCCCTTACTTATTCTTGTTCCATATGATGGAAATTTTACGGAACAGAATCCACAGATATTGACTCAAGTAGAAAAGATGATATTCTGGTGGAGATGAATTTGTGAATATTCGCTTTAATGTAGAACAATTTGGTATAATGGTCAATGGATAGAAAAAGCAAAAGAGAAAGAAGGTGGAAAGTATGGAGGACTTAAAAATCATACAGCTTTATTGGGAAAGAGAAGAGTCTGCCATTATACAGACAAAAGAAAAATATGGAAAAACAATGGAGCAGCTCGCCTATCGATTGCTGTTTGACTATCAGGATACAGAAGAGTGCTGCAGCGACACTTACTGGGACTTGTGGAATGCGCTCCCACCTAATCGCCCCATTCATTTCAAGGCATTTATCATGCGAATATGTCGCTGTAATGCAATGAACCGTTTGGAAAGAAGAGAAGCAAAAAAAAGAAAATGTGTGATGGTTGAGATGACAAAGGAACTCGAAGAAACTATACCAGATGAGACATTTCAGAAAACGTCAGAGGGGGAATTGACGATGTATATTCAAGATTATCTTAGAAGCCTGCCTTCTGATAAAAGAATATTGTTTGTTCGAAGATATTGGTATGGAGATTCGATTAAGGAATTGGCGGTTATGTTTTGTATGACACAAAGCAGTGTCAAGGTTTCTCTGTTTCGCATGAGAGAACAGTTCAAAGAAATGCTGGTTTGTCAGGGTGTAATTGAATCTCATTGAAAAAAATGGAAAAGTGGATATGAGATTAGAAATAGTATGACAACAGGGAAAGGAAAATGTATGAAAGTTCATAGCTTGTTAAAATCATTAAATGCGATTGACGAAGAAATGATTGCAGAAGCAGATCGTTTTGCAGTAAAGCGAAGGGAGCAATTGAAAAGCAGACAGCATATTTTTGTGACAGAAGTGACAGCTGTGGCAGCTATTGCAATTGCGGTAGCAGGCGTTTTTTTCTTCTCGTTGCAGCTAGGTCACACACCACAAAAGCAGTCAGGTCAAAATGGAGTTCTGCTGGATGATACGCAGACAAAAACAACTGCAAAAGCAGATGAAGAGATGAAAACAACGGCAGAAGAGACACAAGAGCTTGTGAAGATTGCATTGGCACCTGCGGTGTATACACAGGATATGGTCGAGTATATAAAGGCAGTATCTAATGAATGGATAGAGCATTTTGAAATGTATAGTCAAACTGAGTACATAGATGACGCTGAGTTTTTTATTATGGAGCCATTCCAAACATGGAATAAGACACCATCTGGAGAAACCTGTTCAGAGGGGTATGTACTTCCGGTTGTATATGAGAATCAGGTGATTTGTACGGTAATGCTTTATCAGGTTGATAATAGTTGGCATTACTCATTATCTAGTGATTTGTGCAAAGAGCTAAATGAGCTGATAAACTATTCAGGGCAAGCCAGAATCGTGTATGAGTTTGATGATAATGGAACCTATATACAAACTGCACTTTTGTATGACGAAAACGGAAATGATGCAAAAAGCATCACTGTGTTGTTGACCCTGACCACTGGGGATGAACTCAGTTCATCTCGCTAGCTAGCTGCCTATTGTCCAAAAACGATTTCTGTGTTAGTATGGTTGTAGACTTAAAAGCCGTGGAGGACATTTGAGGCATGGAAAAGACAATGACACAAACAGATACACAGGTTAAAGAAAAAAATAAAATAAAAGCCCAAACAGAAACCCAAACAGAAAGCAGAGCGGACGCACAAGAAAACGAGTATGTGTGGAAAAATGGTCATCCCACAGAGGAGGAAGTACTGTGCCAGTCCAGCTGTATGGGCTTTTTTCGGCTTTTTAATAATCTTCGCAAACAGCGTGGAATTAAACTAGAGCAGCTGGTAAACGGTGTAATGACGAGACGAATGCTTTCAACTATAATCAAAGGAGACGGCTATTTTTCCAGAGAATGCTGGGAATTTCTTATGCACCGAATGGGTGCATTGACTGATTATTTTGAAGCAATTGTGTCGAGAAAAGAACTGGAAGACTGGAGAGAGCGGGAAGACATTTGTTTGTTGGTCTGCGAAAGTTCCAAAGAGGCAAGGACGAAGCTGGAAGCTTATGAAAAGGCACATCCGAAAATGACCTCAATGGCAAAATTATTCTGCCTTAAAATAGAATGGCTATTGAAAAAGGAGACAGCCAGTCCACAAGTGCTTTATGAGCTTGCATGCGAAGCAGTTTGTTGCACAGTAAAAGAAGAGTGGCAGGAACAACTCTCAGGACTTTGGCTGGCACCAGCTGAGCTAGAAGCTATTTTGCTTGTAAGCTGGTCACTTGGACTTCTGGGAGAAACAGAAAAAGCATTGTTTCTATTTCATCAAGTCTGGAACTATCCTAAGAAAAAAGGCTGGGAAGATCGGATGACGCAATTACTTTGTCCACAGGCCGCTCTGGTTGGAATGCAGCTATATCAGAAGTTGGGCGAATTTCAAAAAGCATTTGATATCGGCAATTCTGCGTTAGAACTGCTTCGTGCGCAAAATAGCCAGCGCTATGCGTATCCACTTTTTCTGTCATTGATTGATGTAGGAGAAAAATTAAAGAAAACAAACAGAGCACCAGAAAATCTACAGCAGCTTAAGGATTTTCGAGATGCATTTCAAGTTGTATATCAGGAAAATCATCTCCCGTGTATGCGTGTATGGCAGAGGGGCAGTGTAGAAAATTGCTATGACGTCAGTTTGGTGTTAAAAAGAATGCGATTATCTTTAGAAAAGTCACAGGAAGAAATCTGCATCGATGAGAATGGAAATGAATTTTTGCAGGCGCGTCATCTTTCTAGGATTGAAAAAGGAGAAAATCGCCCGTCAAAAGAAAATTTTCAGCTCTTAACAAAAAAGATGGGACGAACCTTAGACTGGATTATGCCGATACTGGAAACCGATTCTATCGAAACATTATCCATGCGGCAGGATATGATATATTTGACAAATATGCGCAAATGGGATGAAGTGCAAAAAATATTGGATGTGCTATGCAAAAAAATGGGAACAGAAGCATGCCAAAAGCCGAGGATTCAGCAGGAAATTCAATCTATTGATGCAATGAGTTTGTTTAGGATGAAGATGATTTTGCCGAAAGAAGCACAAAAGCGTGAAGAGAAAGCTTTGGCATGTACGTTTCCATTAGAGTGGCTATCGCGCAAAGAACTTCCGTTTCTTCAGCGAGAAGAAGGAATGATAATTGGAGATATCGCAAATTTGTACGGAAGAATGGGGAATATTGAATGTGCAGAAAAATTATTCAAGAAACTATATGACGTTTATCATCCACAGCAGCAGTTTTTGAAAATAAATGCGCCGGCATGTTCTGTAATATTAGCGGAATATTCAAAATTTTTGGGAGATAACGCACAATATCAGAGAACTTTGGAAATTGATAAAAATAATCTTGAACATGAACTGGCAGCATATTATATAGTTTTTTCTGGAGAACTGTTATATAATAAGGCATGGGACTATTATGAACTGGATAAAGAAGTATATAGAGATGTATACCGCCGGGAATTCATTTGTGCCCAGCGGTTTGCAGAGTTTTGCAAAAATGAGATGCTTGTTGATTTTTTTGAGCAAAGAGCAAAAAAGTATTTAAATTAATGAGTTTTATTTTTGAGGACCAGGATCAAGATCGGATATCGGAAGTGGTACAGATCCACTATTACTGCTTTCTCCTGTTTCGATAGCAGATGTGTTTTCCTCTGTTTCTGCTATATTTTTTTTTAGAGTTTTAATAAAAATTAGATAAATTAATTTCTACGATTATGGGAAATGATTTGTCTATTTACGGGAATTAAAAAAATTGGTATACTATAAGTAAACAATGTGGTTATGAATAGTTAACTAATTCGAAATGGAGGATAATTTATATGAAAAAAAGACTTGCAACATTAATTTGTGTAATGCTATTTTTGTGCCAAAATAGTTTGTATGTGACGGCAGAAGCCGCTTCGGTAATTCAAATAGAAAATAAGAAGGCAACAAAAGAGCAAGAAACATCAAGTGAAAATGATGAGGAACAGGATGTACTTTGGATTCCGGCAGTTTATCAAGGAATCAATACTGAGTTTGGAACGTATTATGCATATGAAACGAATTTAATTTTTGAAATGTCTGATGAAGAAAAAAATCTGATTGCAACAGATTTAATGTGCGAATATATGAATGGCAGATATTATTTAATTTATGATGATAAGGTTTTGTATTATTCAGTAGAAGCAGATGGAATGCATAAGATTATGGCATATGATGAAAAAAACGGAATGATAAAAGAGATTTATTCTGAACCATATAAAGATTCTGCTGCTGAAGATCTTGTCACACCGAATTATTTGTATCTGCTTGGAAAATATAGTGATTATTTAGTGTTTATGGATCAATCATATGAGCAGAATTTGCAAGAAGAAAGTGGATTCCTTGTGATTTTGAATCTCAAAGACAAAGAAGAAATAAGAGTAAGAAGTTCTTATTATATGGAAGGAGCATATATTCAGGCAGTTTGCGATAAATTGATTACATCAACTTCTGATGGCGGATATTCAGATCTTTATACAATTGATATGAAAACAGGAGAAATTGAAACAATTAGCGAAAAATGTCGGTCAACCAGTGGGGATTATATAAAAGGAACGGATGTTTGTTATTTGGAAAAAAGAAACGGGGAAGATCAGATATATTATCTTGTCTGCTATGATTTAGAGAAAGAAAAAGAAGACTGGAGTATTGAATTAGCAGGAGAATGGTATGAACAGAATGGATGTTTTTGGGGAAATGATCTTCAAGAAAATACATACATTATAACCTATGATGGCGTACAATATCCATATGATGGAGAATGCAAGAGTTTAAATCGAGTGGATGGACAGTATGTAGATTACACATCAGATGGAAAAATAAGAAAATTAAATGAGGAAACAGGTGAATGGGAAGATTGGGTTGACTGTCCCCAGTGGCTCAATTTTGGTCAGAGATAAAAAATGTACTTGACAGATTTAAATTGAATTGTATAATTGTATACAATGATACAAATTCATCACGGTAACGTGGCAGAATGGTATACAGAAAAAGTGCTGTAACAGATGCACTGCAAATGAGGAGCAACAGAGGAGGACGACACTATGAAGGCAAATAAGACAATTAATCTGAGCACCAAAACCAACCTGCTAGAACAGGATCTGTATGAGTACAAGCTGCAGGATGTCAGCCAGCCGGAGCTGTTTAGGGAGATTTTCCCATATAACGAGGTTCCAAAGGTATCCTACAACTATCGCCATGTACCGATGGATATGCCGGAACACATTTACATCACTGACACCTCTTTTCGTGACGGTCAGCAGTCACGCGAGCCATATACCACACAGCAGATGGTAGATTTGTATAAAATGCTTCATCGTCTTGGTGGTCCAAATGGTATTGTGCGTCAGACTGAGTTTTTTGTTTACTCAAAGAAGGACCGTGATGCGTTAGAGCGCTGTATGGAGCTTGGATATGAGTTCCCGGAGATCACAACGTGGATTCGAGCAACAAAGAGTGATTTTGAACTGGTAAAAAATATTGGTATTCGTGAGACAGGTATCCTTGTTAGCTGCTCTGATTATCATATCTTTAAAAAAATGAATTTGACAAGAAAGCAGGCAATGGAAAAGTATCTGGGTATTATTTCAGACGCGATTGAGGCTGGTCTTCATCCAAGATGCCACTTTGAAGATATCACAAGAGCTGACTATTATGGATTTGTTGTTCCGTTTGCTACTGAGTTGATGAAATTGTCAAAGGACAGTGGTGTTCCGATTAAGATTCGTGCCTGCGATACCATGGGTTATGGAATTTCCTATCCAGGTGTTTCACTTCCGCGAAGCGTGCCGGGAATCATCTATGGCTTAAAGCATTATGCCGGTGTGCCAAGTGATATGTTGGAGTGGCATGGACATAATGATTTTTACAAGGGTGTTGTCAATGCATCTACCGCATGGCTGTATGGTGCAGGCGCAGTAAACTGTTCTCTGCTTGGAATCGGTGAGCGTACCGGAAATGTGCCGCTTGAAGCAATGGTATTTGAATATGCATCATTACGCGGTGATTTTGATGGAATGAATCCGACTGTAATCACAGAGATTGCGGAATATCTTGAGAAAGAGACTGGTTATGAAACACCGCCGATGACACCATTTGTTGGAAGAAACTTCAACCTGACAAGAGCAGGTATTCATGCCGATGGTATCATGAAGGATCCAGAAATTTATAACATCTTTGATACCGAGCTGATCTTGAATCGTCCGCCGATGGTTGCTATCAGCAACACTTCTGGTCTGGCAGGTATTGCCGTATGGATTAACCAGTATTATGGTTTAAAGGGTGCAGAGGCAATTGATAAGAAGAACGAAGGCGTTGTAACGATCAAGGAACTGATTGATCAGGAATATGCAAACGGACGTATTACTGTTATCAGTGAGACAGAGATGATTCGTTATGCAGAACAGTATGTATTCCACAGAGACATGGATTATGAAGATAAATAAGAAGGAGACAAAAGGGTATGCAGCAGAGTGGAGATCCGCTTCGCATTCAAGTATTTAATACGCTGGAGGATGCGATTTTAAACGGAAGCTACAAGGAAGGAGATAGCTTAAATGAGCTGAGGCTTTCAAAGAGTCTGGGTGTGAGCCGTACTCCTGTGCGGGAAGCTCTGATGCAGCTTGAGCTTGAGGGACTTGTCAAAAACATCCCAAATAAAGGGGCAGTCGTAGTTGGCATTTCAGAGCAGGATGTAGAGGACATTTACGAGATTCGTATTAGAACTGAGGGATTGGCTGCACGTCTTTGCGCCGAAAAGATCACAGATGAAGAACTCGAAGAGCTTGAGCAGTGTATGGCACTTCAGGAATATTATTTAAGAAAAACAGACAGTGCAAAAGAAATGGGCGAGTTAGACGGTGAGTTTCATCGAATTATCTTCGCTGCATCAAAGAGCCGTCCGCTCCAAAATGTGCTGACAAGCTTTCATAACTATATCAGGCGTGCTCGTGCCGTCTCTGTCTGTGTGACGGGACGTGCCGAGGAATCTGTTTCTGAGCATCGCGCGATATTAGAGGCGATCACAAAGCATGATGGGGAGCTTGCAGAAAAGCTTACGGCAGAGCACATTAAGAATGCAAGAGACAACATTGCTACAACAGTTCACACGTCCTGTGAACCGTAGTTCGCTTAACAAAACAAAAATCCCTTTGACAGACCGAAGGCAACACAGTATAATAAATATGTTTTGGGAATGAAGTTCTCCCATTGATACATTCCTTGTATCACAAACCGCTGGTTAAGGCTGATGACTTCTGCGAATTTCGCAGGGATTGTCAGCCTTTTTTGTGAATTTGCGTCCCTTGAACAGTCAAAACTTATGCAAGAAAAAGGAGAAAAAAGATGTTACAAAGTATCGCATTAATGCTGCTGCTCGGAATGGTACTCGGGTGGCTGTGCAAAAAAGTAAAGCTGCCTGGACTGGTAGGTATGATTGCCACAGGTATGATTCTGGGTCCATATGGACTGGGCTGGCTGGATTCATCTATTCTTGATATTTCATCACAGCTGCGTCGGATTGCATTGATTATCATTTTGATGAGGGCAGGACTATCACTAAATCTGGAAGACCTAAAAAAGGCAGGACGCCCAGCCATTTTGATGTGTTTTGTTCCAGCTTGCTTTGAGGTGACAGGAATGATTATTCTGGCACCGATTCTTCTTGGTGTATCACGTCTGGACGCTGCAATCATGGGTGCTGTCGTGGGAGCTGTGTCACCAGCTGTCATTGTACCGCGTATGATTAAGCTGACAGAAGAAGGATGGGGCACGAAAAAGTCTATTCCGCAGCTGATTCTAGCTGGAGCATCGGTTGATGATGTGTTTGTCATTGTATTGTTCTCAGCATTTACCGGGGGAGCACTTGGAACAGGCGCATCGGCGGCAAGCTTTATAAAGATTCCATTTTCTGTTATATTTGGCGCGGCGTCAGGCTTTCTTGTAGGATACTTACTTGCTGTTTATTTCGAGAAAATTCATATCCGCGATACGGCAAAGGTAATGATTTTGCTTAGTATTTCATTCTTGCTTGTAACAGCAGAGGATCGTTTTGGCGAGGTGATTCCATTTTCTGGATTGTTAGCTGTCATGGGTATGGGAATCGCATTAAAAAGAAAGCGTGCTGTTGTAGCAGTACGTCTGTCATCGAAATTTAATAAGCTGTGGGTAATGGCAGAGATCATGCTGTTTGTTCTTGTCGGAGCAACTGTTGATCTTCATTATGCTGCATCTGCAGGTATTGCCGCTGTTGTTCTAATCTTAGGTGTTCTAATATTCCGAATGGCTGGTGTGTGGTGCTGTATGTTAGGAACAAATCTTAATAAAAAAGAGCGTATTTTCTGTATGTTCGCTTATATGCCAAAGGCAACAGTACAGGCAGCAATCGGTGGAATGCCGCTTGCGATGGGACTTTCCTGTGGAAATATTGTTTTGACAGTGGCTGTGCTATCAATCTTGATCACTGCACCGCTAGGGGCTTTTTTAATTGATGGAACCTATAAGAAGTTGTTGATGAAGTAGTCACAAAACGACTGAATCAGGTGAAAAGCTTTTTTTTAGGGTGTCATCATTGACGGATTTTTGATCTCGTGCTATACTCCTACCGAAAGTTAGAAAACACTAATTAAAGTTTGACATATGGAGGAAATTATGAGAATCAAAAAAGCACTTTTTCTTGGCACACTTTGTACAGCAGTTTCCGGTATGAGTTTGTTTGCGCAGGCAGGCGTTTCCTATGCAAAGAGCGCGAAAGAAGCAACCGAGGAGGCAAGCAGTGAGGAAGCGACCGAGGTAGAATCTGAGGAGGAGACCAGTGAGGAGGTCACCTACCCAATTACCATTGAGCATGCATTTGGCGAGACAGTAATTGAGAGCAAGCCAGAGCGTATTGCAACAATCGGTTGGGAAAATCAGGATACCCCACTTGCACTTGGTGTTGCACCGGTTGGTGTTTCTGCAGCAAACTATGGACTGGTAACTGATAACAATTTGCATCTGTGGACCGATGAGGCATTTGCAGATCTTGGCGTAGAGAAGCCGGTTGTTTTTGATGATGTGGATGGACTGGATTTAGAGCAGATCAGTGATTGCAATCCAGATGTCATTTTGGCAGCATATTCAGGTATGACTCAGGAAGACTATGATACGTTAAGCCAGATCGCACCAGTTATTCCGTATAAGGAGAAGGCTTGGCAGACAAGCTGGAGAGAGCAGACCATCGAGAATGCCGAGGGTATGGGCATGAAGTCAGAGGGCGAGAAGAAGGTAAAGGAAGTGGAGGAGCTGATTGCAGAAAAGCTTGAGGAATATCCACAGCTTGAAGGAATCCCAACTGCATTTTGTTGGATCAGTGCAGATGATTTCAGCACATTTTATGTATATCTTCCGGCCGATCCGAGAGCAGCATATCTGTTAGATCTTGGTTTTACACTTCCAGAGAGTGTACAGAAGCTTGCTGGCGAGACGGATGATTTTAATATCACAGTGAGTCGTGAGAATGCGGATCAGCTTGATGATATTCAGCTTATGGTTGTTTACGGAGATGAGGATCTGTTGAAGTCTTTACAGGAGGATAAGTTAATGAGTCAGATTCCGGCAATCAAAAACGGTGCAGTTGCATTGGTTGACAGTACCTCTGCACTTGCAGGCGCTTGCACTCCGTCCATTCTTTCGATCCCGTATGAGATTGACGAGTATCTTCAGTTACTTTCTGATGCAGCGGAGAATATCAAATGAGAGACAGACGGTTCCTATTAACAGCAGCTGCTTCTATCATGCTTTTGCTGTTTTGTGTACTGGCATCGATAGCCTGCGGATCAAAATCCGTGGGCTTTCCCACTGTTATTCGAAGTCTTTTTCATTTGGGCGAGGAGACATTTGAAAACAATGTTGTGCAGGCGAGAATCCCAAGAACTGTGTTTGGCATTTTAGCAGGAGCATCGCTTAGCGTATCAGGCGCACTGATGCAGGCAGTGACAAGAAATCCGATTGCGGATCCAAGTATTTTAGGAGTCAATACGGGGGCTTCCCTTTTTGTTGTATGCGGAATCGCTTTTTTTCATATTAGTAAGGGCAGTCAGTATATTTGGCTGGCATTTGCCGGGGCAGCAGCGACAGCAATCCTCGTGTATGGTTTGGCATCAATTGGTGGAAATGGTGCAACACCAATTAAATTGGCACTTGCCGGTGCGGCAGCAGGAACGGCACTCCAATCTCTTGTCAACACAGTCATGCTCCCAAACAATCAAGTAATGGATCAGTTTCGCTTTTGGCAGACAGGAAATATTGGTGGAGCAAGTTGGACAGATATCCGCTTGCTTGCTCCATATTTTGTGATTGGATTTGTCGTCAGCATTTGCATGGCAGCTCCGCTAAACACATTGGCACTTGGGGATGAGGCAGCAACTGGACTTGGCTTAAACGTGCCGCTTACAAGAGCATTTGCTTCTCTTGCAGGCGTACTTTTGTGTGCATCAACGACAGCACTTGCCGGACCGATCAGCTTTGTGGGTCTGATGGTTCCGCATCTGTTTCGTCTGGTAATTGGTCCAGATATGAAAAAGATTCTTCCACTGTCTGCAATTGGTGGCGCAGCCTTACTTCTATTTGCAGATACAATGGGACGAATTTTGGGAAGTCCTGGCGAATTGGAATCAGGTATTGTCACAGCACTGATCGGTGCACCGGTATTTATTCTCATCATCAGAAAGGCAAAGGTAAAGTCACTGTGAAAGAAACGACATTGCGAACATCTAAAAATATGTCTTTTGATGGAATCTCTAATGTAGAGGCAGGATATCACAGACGACAGAGAAAAAGCATCGTGGTTTCGCTTGTACTTTTGGCAATCGCGCTCGTGCTAGCAGCAGTTATGATGCTTTACGGAAATACAATTTATACGCCAAGTGAGGTATGGGATGCCTTAAAAGAAGTGGAGGGCAGTGCAGTCTTCACGGTAAAGACACTTCGCCTTCCAAGAATGCTCACTGCAATTTTGGCAGGTTTTGCATTTGGTATGGCTGGAAATACATTCCAACAGCTTCTTGGAAATCCATTGGCAAGCCCGGATATTATCGGTGTGACTTCAGGAGCAAGTGTTGCTGCCGTGTTTGGCATTCTTGTGTTAAAACTGCCAACTGGTATTGTATCACTTCTTGCAGTGATATCAGGTCTTTTGGTATCCTGTCTGATTTATGTTTTGTCTCAGGGAGGCGGATTTTCCAACGCGAGGCTGATCTTAACTGGAATTGGTATGCAGGCATTTTTAAATGCGATTATTTCATGGCTCTTATTAAAGGCATCCGAGTATGATGTGGCAAATGCACTTCGCTGGCTTTCTGGAAGTTTAAATGGAGTGAAGCTTTCTGAAGTTTTGCCGCTTGCAATTGTTGTCGGCGCGGCAGGCTGTGGAATCCTTCTGTTGAATCGGCAATTAACAATGCTTCAGATGGGAGAAAGCCACGCAATTACGCTCGGTGTAAAGTCAAAAAGGATTCGTCTTATACTGATTTTACTATCCCTTCTATTGGTTGCGTTTGCAACCTCAGTGACAGGACCAATCGCATCGGTTGCCTTTTTGGCAGGACCGATTGCAGCGCGCCTGTGCGGTGGCGGAAGAACCAATATGCTTTCGTCTGCACTTGTCGGAAGTGTTTTAGTGTTGGCATCGGATTTAATTGGTCAGTTTGCACTTCCATCACGCTATCCGGTTGGCGTTGTAACAGGAATTTTGGGTGCACCGTATTTGATCTTTTTACTTCTTCGAATGAATAAGAAGAGTGAAAGCGTGTAGGGATCAATTGAGGACAGAATCGCATCTGGTTAGAGCTGAATGAATAAGAAGAGGTAGACACTTATGAAAAACAACAAAATCGAATTGTCAGCGCAGAATTTATCAGTAGGCTATGACGGAAAGACAATTGTTTCAGATGTCAATATTACGATTCCACAAAATAAAATTAGCGTAATTCTTGGCGCAAATGGATGTGGTAAATCAACTCTGTTAAAGACATTTGCAAAACTGCTAAAGCCAGAGCAGGGAAGCATTCTTTTGGATGGAAAAAGCATTTTTTCAATGCCGTCAAAGCAGATGGCGCAGACGCTAGGACTTCTTCCGCAGTCACCAATCGTGCCAGAAGGAATTAAGGTGACAGATCTGGTCGCAAGAGGACGATTTCCATATCGAAAATTGCTTGGAGGTCTTCAAAAGGAAGATTTTGCAGCTGTTGAGGAAGCGCTTGAGATGATGGGCATCACAGAGCTTGCTGATCGCTGCGTGGATGAATTGTCAGGCGGACAGCGCCAGAGAGTCTGGATTGCGCTTGCACTGGCACAGCAGACGGATATTTTATTGCTGGATGAGCCAACCACCTATCTGGATATTGCTTATCAGGTAGAGATCTTGGATCTTTTGATGGAATTAAATAAGAAGAGAGGAACCACAATTTTGATGGTTCTTCATGATATCAATCTCTCGGCTCGCTATGCCGATCACATCTTTGCAATGAGCAAGGGAAAGCTAATTGCACAGGGCAGTCCATCAGAGGTGATTTCAAGAGAGTTAATGAAACAAATTTATGGTCTGGATTGTCAGATTATTGAAGATCCGGTATCAGGCACACCACTTATTGTGCCGGAGGGTCGTCATCATAGACAAGAAAATACTTCAGCGAAGAAAGATACAGTTGAAGAGAAAACAGAAAAAGAGCAGATTGAAGCATCCATCAAGACAGAATCAATCTGTGCCTGAAAAATAGGAGCGAAACTTCCGAGGGGTAGTTTGGCTCCATTTTTTAAACATAGTGCGAAAGGCAGCCGGACTTTGATAGCCAGTCAGCCTTGCTATCTCGTCCACTGTCTTGTCAGTATTTTTTAACAATGAAGCTGCTTTTGTCATGCGAATCTGATTGGAATAGTCCCAGATCGTCTGCTGATAAAGCTCTTGAAATCCTGCCTTTAGCTTTTGTTCTCCGATGCCAAGTGTCTGACTGAGCGCATAGATAGTGACAAAGGAATCGGAATGATCACGAAGCAGATCATGGGCGGCAATGATTTTTTTATATTCATCAGGGCGAATTCGAATGGGTCTGTTTCCAACGAAAATGCGCTCAGACATCAAATCGGCACCTGAAAAGAAAAATTGGCGGTTGGCTTGACGAATCAAAAGGGCAGTAAAGGAAGTGCTAAGAGCAAGCAAAAGCGCTGGTGTCATGGAACGTGATTCGAGCAAGCTTTGCACCTGTAAAATCAGGTCAGTCAGTTCCTTTGGGAGATGAATGTGGCGGACATTTTTGATCAAAAAGTCAAGAGAATCCTCAGAAGCACCTAAATATGGCAAAATTTTATGTTTCAAATAGTTGGTCTCAATTGAAATTTCCACTCCTTTAAAATGCTGTCCCTTTTTCCAACAGTTGATACCACCGCTTGCCTGCTCAATCGCAAGAAATGGCGATGGAATAGCAGACTGTTCCATACGATTTTCAACGAGAGAATAGGTGATGCCCTCGTAAATAATACCAGCATGAAGATATTCGGTATTATATTGAAATTCAACAAGAAAATCCTCTGGGATGGTGTAATCACCGATTCCAAACTGAATGGAGTCCATGCGACCATAGGTATAGATAGAGCCAATCTGATCGTTTGCCCAATCATTTTCAGGCAAAGAAGCAGACCGGCGCTTTAGACCAATCTGTTTGTAAAAAATGGTTTGATACGAATCTGGATCCTTTGCCTGATGGTAGATCATTTTCCTAAATTTCCCTCCTTAAAGTGCTTTCTGCACAGAGCAATATACTTATCATTGGCGCCTAGTACCACCTGGGCGCCTTCTTTTCATAATATGCTGTTCCTAACTATACTCTGTTTTGCACGTGTGGTCAAGGGGAGAAGTTACGGTTCACGGAGTCAGGTTACGAATGCCCTCAGGTGCAATGGTTTCGTCGCCGGACCAAACTCCGCAGGTTCCTTTTATGTTCTTTCTTATTATACATTACTTTGAAAGACCTGCTCCAAGTGTCCGGCTCGTGAAATCCATTCACCTTCGGGCATACTGTAAATATTGGCTTGTAATGTGTGTATTGGCTTTTCCCAAACCTACCGAAAATATCACTTGTAACTTCTGCTCAAATTCGATATACTTTACACAGAAGAAACAGCATCTGCAAGTGCTGTTTGCATCGCATAAGGAGGAACCCCAGTGGCTTGCCGCTGTGTTAAGTCAGTATAGCCTACAAAAAAAGAAAGGTTTTGAATGAGTATGGACATACAAGGGAATCTGACAAAAATACCGTTATCTGAAAATGCAATTTTGCATCAGTCTGGTGTTAGTTTTTTTCGCATATTTACAGCATATAGAAAAGAAAAAAAGATTCGCACGGAAAAAATCGTATCGGGAGTAATAAGTCGGCGGGCATTTTTGGATATTGAAAAAGGAAAAAGTGTGCTTTCAAGAGAAAACTGGAAATTTTTGATGCATCGTATAGGAATTGTTACAGATTATTTTGAAATAGTTGTATCAAGGAAAGAGCTTAAAGACTGGAGATGCAGAGAAGATATTTGTCTGTCTGCGTGTGAAGATTGTGAAAAGGCAAAAAAACTATTAGAAGAATATAGAAATTCGCATATAAAGATGTCTAACATAGAGAGACAGTTTTGCTTAAAGATTGAATGGCTGCTTTCACGAAATGAAAAAAGTGGAGAGGAACTTTATAAGTTAAGCAAGAATGCTGTTTGCTGCACAGTACAAGAAGATTGGAAAGAAAATTTGTCCGCACTTTATGTGGGACCAGAGGAATTAGAAGCCATGTTGTTAGTTGTTTGGTCCCTTTTAAAGAAAAATGAACTGATGGATGCATTTAGATTATTTGATCAAATACAAAGATATCCTAAGATACACAATTGGGAATCTCGCATGAGAGAAATGATCTGTGCGCAGATCGCTTTAATTGGAATAAAACTGTATGAAAGAATGAAAAAAATTGATATTGCATATAAGATTGGAATAGAATCTTTGGAATTATTGCGTCAGCAGAGCAGTCAGCGGTACGCATATCCGTTACTGGCGGAGTTAGTGCGTATTGGAATAATGTTAGAAAAAGAAAAATCTGAGGAATTGCTGCAGTTTCAGAAATTTCAAAAAGCATTTGAGATAGTGTATGAAGAAAATAAAATTCCGTATATGCGAGTATGGCAGTGTGGAAGTATAGAAAATAGCTACGATGTTGGAATGGTATTAAAAAGAATGCGGATGGCACAGGAAAAGACACAGGAAGAAGTATGCATAGATGAAAATGGTTTTTCGTTTTTAAATGTACGTCAGCTATCTCGTATAGAAAAAGGGGAAAATCGACCATCTACAGAGAATTTTCAATTCTTGACCCGTAAGATGGGACGAGAACTTGATTGGATTATGCCGATGCTTGAAACGGATTCGATAGAAGTTTTATCAATGAGACAAGATATTATTTACTCTATTGGTATGCGTCAATGGAAAAAAGCTAAAAATATATTGGAACAATTAAAGACTAAAATAGGGGCAGAAGATTATAAAGAACCACAAATACAGCAGGAGATTCAGTTTATAGAGGCTATGTATGAATTGGAAGCTAACAGGATTACTGCGTGTGAAGCTGAAAAAGAATATTACGAAGCATTATCCTATACTTTTGAACTTTCATGGCTTTCGCTTGAAGAGCTTCCATTTATTAGAAGTGAAGAGGGGATTATTATTAGTAATATAGCAGATATTTATCATAATATGGGAAATCTGAAAAAATCGGAAGAACTTTTTGAAAAATTGAGTTCGGTTTACCAAAAAAAACAAATGTTTTTGAAGACAAATTCTTCTGCTAGTGCTATTATTTTGGGACAATATTCACGCTTATTAGGAGATATAATGAATTACAAAAAGGCACTTTATATTGATAGCGTGAATCTTCAATATGAATTAAATGATTTTAATTTAATTCACATTGAAAATTTGTTATATAACCAAGCGTGGGCTTATTATGAAATTGACAGAGAACAAAATAGTCAAAAAATCCAGAGAAAGTTTTGGGCTGCGCAGCGTTTTGCAGAATTTAATAGAAAAGAAGAGCTAATAAATTTACTGAAAATGCGAGAAAATAAATATCTGAAAGACGATTAATGTTTGTTGGGAGCTATATCAGATAATGGCTTCAATGGTACATTTTCATCGGAACCTGACTCAATCTTAGTTTCGGATTCAGTGCTTGTTTCTTCGATTGTGTAGCTTTTTTCATGGTTAAGTACCTCCTGAAGTTAAATTGTTTGTGATGAAAATGATTTTATAATATAAAACAAAAAAGTAAACAGACAAATCACTTCCATTTTTTTGGGAAGTGATTTGTCTGTTTACGAAAAGGACTTTTTTATGATATAAAAACAGAAAAAAGGAGATAAAGCTATGGAAGGTAAAAATGAGATAATATGTGAACGAATTAGCGTAATCGTTCCGATATATAATACTGAGAAGTATCTTGCAAGATGTATTGAAAGTATTTTATGTCAGACCTATACCAATTTGGAGATCATTCTCGTGGATGATGGATCAACTGATAAATCTGGCGATATTTGTGATTTTTACACTCGAAAAGACAATAGAGTAAGGGTGGTACATAAAGAAAATGGTGGAGCTGCTGCAGCAAGAAATTTTGCTTTAAATATGGTGACAGGGCAATATATTGGATTTGTAGATAGTGATGATACAGTAGAAAAGGATTTTTTTGAGTTATTATATGATTTGATATGTCAATATGATGCTGATATATCCATGGTAGCATATAGCGAAATAGAAATGGGTGAAAAAATTGCCAAACCAAAAGATAAATCCTTAATTGTAATGAATCAGAAGCAAGCAGTTAAAGAATTACTGTTTGATAGGAAAATTCAAAACTATGTGTGGAATAAATTATATAAAAGAAAATTATTTCAGGGTGTATATTTTCCAATTGGAGTAATATACGAGGATATTAGTGTAATGTATGATTTGATTAGAAAAACAGAAAAATTAGTGTACTTGCCTGAAAGTAAATATAATTATTATATTCGTAAAGATAGTATTGTTAATACAAATTCTCATCAAAAAAGAGTAGATGAGCTGGATTCAGTAATCAAGCGATATAAAGATGCGAAACGCGATTTTCCAGAGCTAGAACAGGAAAATGCGTATGCACTAGTGATGTGGATGATACGTGTATATACTTACACAGTGAAGGAAAATGATCCGAATGATACATTTATAAAAGAGCAGTATGAACTTTTTCAGTCAGAGTCGCAGAAGTATCTTTGCTATATCCTCACGAATTTAAAACCATTCAAGCGCATGATTTTACTTGCAATGCTGTGGGACTTAGAAAAGGGAAAGGAAGTCGTAAGGATGGATGGTGAGTTACATGAGTAAAGAGAAAATTGAAATGAAAACGAATGGCACATACACATTCACTTCTAATGCTGCATGGCACTGGAAGGAGCAGTTTAGGCGTGAGCCGCGCATGGCGGCAGCGGTGATTGCCCTCTCTATAATTGCCGTGGGGCTTCCACTTTTAAATGCGAGACTTCCCAAGCAGGTGCTTTGTGGTTTGGAGGCACATATTGAATTAAAGCAGCTTGTGCTGCAGGTGGGTACATTGATTCTTATTTTGGCAATGGGAAACATGATAAAAAGCGCACTTGATGCCTACATAAAACGTATGCAGGGACCATTTGAGGATGATTTTAATCTGCGTATGCTAAAGAAAAGACTGTACGTAGATTATAATGTGTTAGAAAGCAAAAAATTTAATGATGATGCACATGCAGTATTTGACTCGCTGTATCGAAATAATTCCGTCATGCGTGATGGCTCCATGATCTGGCAGCGTTTTTTGACTGCTACAGCAGGACTTATCTTATACAGTGCGATTTTAATGAGACAAAGCATTGTGGCAGTACTTCTTGTATGGGTACCTGCACTATTGATTTTAGGTTTAAAGGAGCGTGCGGCAGCGTATGACAGACAACTTCGCCCCAAAGCAGATAAGGCAAGCCGAAAGATGAAATATGTGGAGGAATGCGCCTGTGATTTAACTGGCGGCAAGGACATTCGCATGTATGATCTGGCTGGGTGGCTGACTGCCATTTTCCATAGAGAACAGGCAACAGCTGACGGCTACGTGAAGCATTGGGAGAACGGCTATTTTGCAGTTAATATCTGCGATGCAGTTCTTTGCTTTATACGTGATTTTGGAATTTATTTTTATTTTATTTGGAGAATTATAAATGGCAATATGGCAGTTTCAGATTTTGTCTGGTATACAGCGATTGCGGCAAGCTGTCAAGAGGCATGCAGCGCACTTCTTGACAGCAGAGAAAAACTGGGACGGCTAAGCTTTGACTATTCACGTCTTCGCCAGTTTCTGTGCTCATGGGAAAAATCAGCTTTTCGTGGAACTATTTCTAAAAAAGACAACAGTATCAATGAAAAATCAGAAACAAAAGACAAGGCAGCGCATAAATTAGCAGGCGATGCAGTTGAAATTCGTCTGGAGCATGTAGGCTTTACCTATCCGGGCAGCACAAAACCTACCATAAAGGATATCAATGTCACGCTGCGCCAAGGTGAACGAATTGCACTTGTCGGTCTGAATGGTGCTGGTAAATCAACGCTTGTAAAACTTCTTTGTGGACTGTATCGTCCAACGCAGGGTACGATTTTTATCAATGGAAGACCGCAGGAAGAATATAGTAAAGAGGAATATTTTTCATTGCTTGCAGTTGTTTTTCAGGATGTAAAGCTTCTACCTATGACTATTGCCCAGAATGTGGCATCCGATGTTGGAACACACATTGACCGTGAGCGGGTGCGTGAATGTTTAACGCTTTCCGGACTATGGCAAAAAGTTAGCAGCTTGCCTCAAAAAGAAGATACACCGCTTGGTGCTAGTATTCTTGATGATGGAATCGCACTTTCCGGAGGAGAAAACCAGAAACTTTGGATGGCGCGTGCGCTATATAAAAATGCACCGATGCTTCTTTTAGATGAGCCGACAGCAGCACTAGACCCATTAGCCGAGCAGCAGATTTATCAGAAATATATGGAGATGGTGGAAGGACGAACATCAGTATTTATTTCACATCGACTGGCAAGCACGCGTTTTTGTGATCGTATTTTGCTGTTAGAGAATGGAACGATCATTGAGCAGGGAACACATGATGAGCTGATTTGCTTAAATGGCCGATATGCGCAGTTGTTTGAGATACAGGGAAAATATTATCGGGTAAACAAAGATGGTGTAGAGGAGGTGTGCGCATGAAGATGAAAAAGTCACAGTTTCGCGAGGATACGGCAACGTATATTCAAATGATTCACCTTCTAAATGAGTACAATCCGGGATGGAAGATCATTTTGATTGGTGTCTTGTTGGAAGGCATTTTCCCGTTTATTGCAATTTTTCTCTCATCAATGCTACTAGATGCACTCTATTCTGGACGTTCTATGCAGGAAATGGCACTGTTTGTTCTTGCAGGAACAGGCGCGAGTTTTGTCACAGCAATTCTTCGTCATCTTGTCACAAAAGAGAAAAATATTATGTGGTGGGGCATGCAGCATCGAATGACAGAACCCATCATGACAAAAACAATGCAGATGGATTATGAGCAGATCGGGGATGAGCGCGTGCGTACTCTTCGGGCACGCCAGGATGAGTACCGAAAGCGCGAGAAGGATGTGTTTGAGCGTTTTCTAACACAGCTTGAAATTCTATTGACGGCGGCAGTTCGTATGGTGGCGGCAATTATCACAATCGGTCCATTTTTTGCAAAACAGTTTTCAAAGACAGCTAGGACACAGGAAACGCTGTTTCGAATTATAGCAATAGTTGCATTGTTTGCTGTGTTGTATCTGAATCGTCGCTCTGTATTAGAGCAAGGCAAACGCCGTTTGGCAATCCACAAGGAGCATGAGGATGAGAATCGTTTAAACAGCTATATGATGAATGAAGTTGTACTGTCCCAAAAGGCAGGAAAGGACATTCGGATTTTTCATCAGGAGCCGATGATGGAACATTACGGTGATCAGATGAATGCAAACTGGAGACGAATGACGCTTCAATATGCCAAGAATGATGTGTGTCATTTTGGCTTACAGGGGATGCTTTCATCGTGTGTAGGCGGAATCATCTATCTGTATGTGGCATTTTGTGCATACGGTGGGATGATTACAATCGGAAATGTCGTGCGTTATGCAGGTGCTGTGCAGCAGTTCATTCAGGGAATGACTGATTTGTTTGCAGGATGGAGCAGACTACATCATGACAGAATGCAGATGGATGAGTATCTTGAGTACATGGGTCTGCAAAATAAGATGAAAAAGGCGTCTCGCCCTGTTAGTTTGACTGATATGGAAAATCCGGAAGTTGAGTTTGTAGATGTATCTTTTCGCTATCCAGGGACAGAACAGTATGTGTTGCGCAACGTAAATGTAAAGATAAGTGCTAGAGAAAGCACGGCATTTGTAGGGCTGAATGGCTCAGGAAAAACTACATTTATTAAGCTTTTATGCAGGCTTTATGACCCAACCAAAGGATATATTCTCTTAAATGGAGTGGATATCAGGGAGTACGAAGAGGCGCAGTATCGCAAGCTGTTTGCAGTTGTCTTTCAGGATTTTAAAATTTTTTCATTCAGATTTGGGGAGAACATTGCGGCAGGAGAAAAGGTAGATGAGGAGCGCGCGATGGATGCCATTCGCCGTGTGGATCTGATGCGCTTATATAATAAGATGCCAGACGGTTTAAATACTATTTTGAATAGAGATTTTTCTGAAACTGGCATGGAAATCTCAGGTGGCGAGGCACAGAAAACAGCAATGTCACGCGCTATTTATAAGGATGCGCCATTTGTTATTCTTGATGAGCCGACAGCGGCACTAGACCCGATTGCCGAGAGCGAGATTTACAGCGATTTTCATCGGATTGTGCAGGATAAAACAGCTTTGTTTATATCGCACCGTTTGTCTGCGTGCCGATTCTCAAAGGATATCATCGTATTTTGCGATGGCAGGATTGTGCAGCAGGGAAACCACGAGATGCTGATCAGTAAAGACGGACTGTATCGTCAGATGTGGAATGCGCAGGCACAGTACTATAAATAAGAAAAACCACCGGAGAAACCACCGGGACAGGAACGGCGGCTCACAATCTGTCCCGGGTGATAAATCATTTTCCTAAATTTCCCTCCTTGAAGTGCTTTCTGCACAGAGCAATATACTTATCATTTGCGCCTAGTACCACCTGGGCGCCTTCTTTTATAATACCGTGATCATCGTAGCGGGCATTGCAGGTTGCTTTTTTGCCGCACCAGCAGATCGTTTTGATTTCCTTGATTTCATCAGCAATTTCCATCAAGCGGCGGCTGCCTGGGAAAAATTTATTCTGAAAATCAGCTCTTAGTCCATAGCATAAGACAGGAATCTGCCAGGTATCTACAATATCAGAAAATAAATCAATTTGCTCAGGAGAAGCAAACTGTGCTTCATCAACGATAATCGCATTGTAATTTAATACACAGTCTGGATTTTTCGTAAACTCATCCAGAAATTCGTCAATCAGGCGGCATGTGTTTGAAAGACCGATTCTTGAAGAAACGGTGTGAATGCCATCTCTAGTGTCAGTAGCCGGTTTTAAAATCAGAGCGTGCTGCCCTCGTTCTTCGTAATTATATGCAACCATAAGTGCATTAGCGGTTTTAGAGGAGCCCATTGCTCCATAGTTAAATACAAGCTTAGCCATGTCTTTAATTCCCTTCATAATATGCTGCTCCTAACTATACTCTGTTTTGCACGTGTGGTCAAGGGGAGAAGGACTTTTCCCAAACCTACCGAAAATATCACTTGTAACTTCTGCCCAAATTCGATATACTTTACACAGAAGAAACAGCATCTGCAAGTGCTGTTTGTATCGCATAAGGAGGAACTACCATGGAACTTTTATTACTTGAGCCGGTGTTTAAGCAGATGATTTGGGGCGGAAGCCGTTTAAAGGATGATTTTGGTTATGACATTCCGGGAGATAATACAGGAGAGTGCTGGGCAATCAGTGCTCATCCACACGGAGACTGTACACTTAAGAATACCGAGTATAAGGGAAAGACATTAAGCTGGCTGTGGGAAAATCACAGAGAATTATTTGGCAATGTACAGGGAGACCGCTTCCCGTTTTTGATTAAGATTATTGATGCAAAGGCAGATCTTAGCATTCAGGTTCATCCAGATGATGCATACGCAGCAGAGCACGAGAATGGCTCTCTTGGCAAGATGGAGTGCTGGTACATTCTTGATGCAAAGGAAGGCGGCACTATCGTGATCGGTCACAATGCAAAGAATCACGAGGAAGTAGAAGAGATGATCCGCGGCAAGCGCTGGAAAGAATTTATCCGCGAGATTCCTGTAAAGAAGGGTGATTTCTTCCAGATCAATCCAGGCTGTGTTCATGCAATTAAGGGTGGAACTTTGATTCTTGAGACTCAGCAAAACAGTGATATTACATATCGTGTATATGACTATGATCGTCTGCAGGATGGAAAGCCGAGAGCACTTCATGTACAGCAGAGTATTGACGTTATTAAGGCACCATTTGAACCGGCAGTGGCAGAGCATGAAAAGCTTGACGTTGAAGGTGCAGAGGCCGAGAAGCTTGTAAGCTGCCCGTGCTATACTGTATGCAAGGCAACTGTAAATGGAACAGCAGAGTTTGATTGGAATCAGCCATTTGTAGATATCAGTGTTCTGGATGGAGAGGGAAGTTTTGACGGCACTCCAGTAAAGAAGGGCACTCACCTTATCGTTCCGGCATGTTATGGAAAGATGAAGGCAGAGGGCAAGAATTTGATGATGATTTATTCTTATATCACAGAAAAGTAAGAAGTAATCAGCCAAAATCAAAATAAAACAGGAAAGATCCCTTCAAAAAAGAAAATAAAAAAAATAGAAGACAAGGGAAATAGAGGAGAATAGAAATGAGAATTGGCGCATTAGAGGGCGGCGGCACAAAGATGGTGCTTGCTGTCTGCAATGAAAATGGGGAAGTTTTGGATCGTGTATCCATTCCGACAGAGACACCAGAAATTACAATGCCGAAGATGATTGCATATTTCAAGGAGCAGCAAGTTGAAGCACTTGGAATCGGATTCTTTGGCCCGGTTATCTTAAACGAGCAGTCTCCAAAGTATGGCTGTGTCGGCAATACACCAAAGCTTGCATGGAAGTGGTATCCGGTACTTGATGAGTTTAAGAAGGCACTGCAGATTCCTGTTGGATTTGATACAGATGTAAATGCAGCAGCGCTTGGTGAGGCAACATGGGGCATCACAAAGGGCTTAAAGAACAGCATCTATATCACAGTTGGAACAGGAATTGGAGCAGGAGTTATTGTAGATGGAAAGATGCTTCACGGTATGCAACATCCGGAAGGCGGTCATATTTTAGTAGCACCTCATCCAAATGATACATATAAGGGCAAATGCCCATATCATGGAAGATGCTTAGAGGGTATGGCGAGCGGTCCGGCAATCGAAGAGCGCTGGGGCAAGAAGGCATATGAGCTGTCTGACAAGAAGGAAGTTTGGGAGTTAGAGGCTTACTATGTGGCACAGGGTCTTGTAGATATGATCATGCTTCTCTCACCAGAGCGTATTGTACTTGGCGGCGGAGTTATGCATCAGACTCATGTGATGGATCTGATTCGTAAGGAAACACTTCGTATGGTCAACAAGTACATTGACACAGAGGAGCTTTCCGATATCGAAAACTACATTGTGCTTCCAAGCCTGAATGACAATCAGGGAATCCTTGGCTGTGCAAAGCTGGGAATGGATGCACTGGCAGCAGCAAAATAAATCTGATTAATACAGACAAAATGAAAGGCTCAGCACCGCGTTTAGCGGTGGCTGAGCCATTTGTATATGGAAAAAAGAATCGCACTTACAATGATAATAAGTGAAAGCAGACAAAGATAATAGACAGCATTTGACTGAGATAGCGTCATGGTAATTGACAGAATATTATCTGTTGTCTTGGCAGAGTAAACATTATCTAAGATATTGTTTTCTGTTGTAAGACTGCTTTCAAGAGAATCAGATATTATGGAAGTACCGTTTGGAAGCTGCACCATCACAGTAATCAATGTTGCATCTGGCTGCACAAGAAAATTGGAAAAGTCCATGTTTTCTGTGAAGCGATATGTATGCTTTGGCTGAAACAGCGCCATAGTCTGAGAGCAGTAGTCAATTGTTTCCTTTCCGTCAAAGAAAGCTTCAAATCCCTTTGCGAGATAGGATGGTGTACCAGTCTGTGTAAAAAATAAAGTCAGGTGATTTTCATCATCAGTTTTGGCAGTTATAGTTCCGAAAGTGTTAGTATCACGCTTTGCAGTATCTGTGATAAGCTTTTGATGAAGCTTAGGTACCTCGCCGAGTGACAGAGTAATTGTGCGCGTCAGAAGCTGGATAGATTTTATCTGCGTGGAAACTGTGATCTGCTGCGGCTGATATTGGAAGATGGCATCATAGTTGTAGGTGCATCCACCTTCCACAAGATCATCAAACAGACAGACATAGCCATCATAACCATCGCGTGCAAGCGGAAGCTTTTGAAGCGTATGATCATTGTCATATACAGCAAGTGCTGCATTTGTGTCGGTGCTGTAGAAATAGCGTGCCCTTGCTGTTCCTGAATCGGGAACAAAGAAGGAAAATTGAAAAGGCTCTTCATAAGAGTGCACAATTTTCATAGAATTTTCAGCAATGATCGATTCAGACGCAAGTGATTTGCTTGACGACTGAAATAGCTGGCTTGTCTTTACACACAATTCTTTAAAGCTTTCAGCGCTGAATGTCAGTTGCCATGTGGTATCATTATTCCAGACAGCTTCAATTCCATCTGGGACAATAGCGTCCAGATAGCTTTTTACATTAGAAGCATTGTCGCGCAGTTCATCAGGAAAGATGATATAAATAGTACGGTTCCATTTGTCAAGAGAAAGTGATGTTAAAATATCAATTCGCTTGGCATCAAGAATTGTTTCTGCGTTGCAGACTAGTGCATTATTCTGACTTTTATAGCTTCGGCCGTTATAGATAAGTTCATTTTCCTGCTGAGACAGGTAGGCTAAAAGCTTTGAGTCACTAAGTCCTGTGCGCTCCTTAAGAGCATCAGTAAACCAGGTAAAAACAGCCATCACATCATCTGGCTCAGATAAGGTAAAGCCAGTTTTCACACCGACTTGCGGTCGTGAAATAGAAGAAAATTGTTCAATGCCTGTAAGCGCATCAATTTTTTCCTGATATTCATCTAGTGAATCAAATGAAAGAACAAAAGTCAGCTCATAAGCAGAAGCAGTGTCCACATAATTCCACTCAAGGTTCTTCGGACAGTTAGCCGTGATAAAGCTTTGAAAAGAAAAGTTGCTGTTGTGGAAAAGCTTTTGCAGTGTCTTTTTATTGGCGGTAACAGACATAGTGCGTGTACCTGACTCATCAGCCTGAATATCTAATACAGAAGAGAATGTGATTGGCGGGCACTTTGCGCAGCCGCTCATCATACAAGCAGTGATGAAAATAAAAAAGCAAAATAGAAAAGCGTGAAGAAATTGTTTTATCCTGTCAGTATGAATTATTCGTGTTTTCATAATCAAAACTGACCAAAATGGTTCTTCAGTGCTTCAAAACTCTCCTTACTGATTACATGCTCCATTTTGCATGCATCTTCAGCAGCAATGTTGCTGTCAACGCCAAGGCTAATAAGCCAATTTGTCAGCCACTGATGTCGCTCATAAATCATTTCAGCGATCTCGCGGCCACTGTCAGTAAGATAAATATAACCAGCCTGAGTTACGGTAATTTTTCCGCCTTCGCGTAAATTTTTCATTGCGATGCTGACACTTGATTTTTTAAAATCCAATTCATTTGCGATATCGACAGAGCGCACAACTGGCAGCTTTTTGCTGAGCATCAGGATTGTTTCGAGATAGTTTTCGGCAGATTCATGTATTTGCATAAGCAAACCTCCTGTGTAAAATATATCTAAGTCAATTACCTATAAGAATACCATATCTGCGAAAAAAGTTCAACATAACTTCAACGATTCATTTTGCAAAAAAAAGTCATTGACAAAATAAAATCAGGTATTATAATAATTCTGTATCAAACAATTCGGAATCGAACAGTTCAAGATCGAACAATTTAAGACTATCATCGAGAACTTAGTTCGATTAAAAATTAACAGAAAGAGAGGGCTGCATGGAAAAAGAAAAATCGATATGCTTTAGCCTAAAGAGGGTAAATCATATCGTGGAGAGAGGCATTCACACAAGCCTCGCGGCAGCAGGTTTTGATGAAATCACAAACATGCATGGGTGGATTCTGGGCTTTTTGTATCACGCGCAGCGACCGGTCTATCAAAAGGATATCGAATCAAATTTTGGAATTGCCCGTTCAACGGTGACAAATATCCTGCAGCTGATGGAGAAAAAGGGGTATCTGACAAGGACTACCGATGAGCATGATGCAAGGCTTAAGCGGTTAGAACTGACAGAGTTAGGGAAAAAGGTTCATCTTGATACGATTGCAGTAATCGACTCAGCACATGATACGATGGAGGCTGGTATTACAGATGAAGAGAGAAGGATCTGCTTTGAGGTATTGGAAAAGATCTGTAAAAATGTAGAGAAAATAACAGGAGGAGAGTAGCCATGATAAAAACATTAGGTGCATATGTAAAAGAGTTTAAGCGTGCATCAATCGCGACACCGTGCTACATGATTCTGGAAGTTTTGATGGAGATGATGATTCCCTATCTGATGGCTTCCATTATTGATGACGGTGTCAATAAGGGTGATATGAAGCATATCTGTGTGGTTGGTGCAGGCATGCTTGTGATCGCAGCAATCGGTTTATTTGCCGGAATCATGGGCGGTGTGTATGGTGCAAAAGCATCAGCAGGATTTGCCCGTAATCTTCGAAAAGGAATGTATGACAATATTCAGACCTTTTCCTTTTCTAACATTGATAAGTTTTCAACAGCCAGTCTCGTAACAAGACTGACCACTGATGTAACTAATATTCAGAATGCATATCAGATGGTACTTCGTATGTGTATGAGAGCACCGGCCAGTCTGATTTGTGCGCTGGCAATGGCATTTATTACAAATGCAAGAATTTCAACAATTTTCTTAGGTGCAGTCATCGTACTTGGCTTCGCATTATTTTTTATTGTCAACAGAGCAAGAAAATATTTTACCGCGGCATTTCCAAAGTACGATGAGTTAAATGCGAGTGTTCAGGAGAATGTTTCTGCTATTCGTGTTGTAAAGGCTTACGTGCGTGAAGATTATGAAAAGAACAAGTTTGTAAAGGCAAGCGAAAACATTTATAAGATCTTTGTTAAGGCAGAGGGTGTTGTTGCATTGAACTCTCCAGTCATGATGTTTGCCGTATATGGCTGTATCCTTGCAATCAGCTGGATTGGTGCGAAGATGATCATCGGAACAGGAAGTGTTGCGCTGACAACAGGAAAGCTGATGAGCTTATTAAATTATTGTATGAGTATTTTGATGAGCTTGATGATGCTGTCTATGGTTTTCGTTATGCTTACAATGAGTATTGCAAGTGCAGAGCGTATCTGTGAAGTATTAAATGAGAAGCCAGATTTAAAAAACCCAGATCAGCCAGTTACAGATGTAAAGGATGGAAGCATTGAGTTTGATCATGTTACATTCCGATATAATGCAGGAAGCGAAAAGCCAATTTTGTCTGATATAAATTTGTCTATCCGTTCAGGTGAGACAATTGGTCTGATCGGTGGAACGGGAAGTGCAAAGTCAAGTCTTGTTAATTTGATTAGCCGTCTGTATGATGTTCAGGAAGGTGCTGTAAAGGTTGGAGGATTAGATGTGCGAAAATATGATATGGAGGCACTTCGTAATCAAGTCAGCGTTGTTCTTCAGAAGAATGTCTTATTCTCTGGAACCATTTTAGAAAATCTTCGCTGGGGTGATAAGACAGCTTCTGATGAGGAATGTATCCGTGCTTGTAAGCTTGCCTGTGCAGATGAATTTATTGAGCGTTTCCCGGAGCGCTACAATACTTACATTGAGCAGGGCGGAAATAATGTATCAGGCGGACAAAAGCAGCGTCTTTGTATTGCAAGAGCACTTCTTAAAAAGCCAAAGATTTTAATTCTCGATGACTCCACAAGTGCAGTTGATACAGCAACTGATGCAAAGATACGTCAGGCATTTGCAACGGAAATTCCAGATACAACAAAGATCATCATCGCACAGCGTATCTCAAGTGTGCAGAATGCAGATCGTATCATCGTGATGGATGATGGTAAGATTAATGGAATTGGAACACATGAAGAGCTTCTTGCTAAAAATGAGATTTACCGCGAGGTATATGAATCTCAGACAGGCGGAAGCGGTGATTTTGATGAGAAAGGCGGTGATCAGTAATGCCAGGACCAAGACGTGATTTCGGACCAAAGCAGAAGGTCGAAAATCCAGTAAAGGTATTTAAACGCATCATGTCCTATGTGCTGAAGCGTTATCCAGTTCATTGTCTGTTTGTACTTATCTGTATTGTTGTAAGTGTATATGCAAATGTACAGGGAACTATGTTTATGAAGACTTTGATTGACGGTTATATTACACCTCTTTTAGGTCAGGCTAACCCAGACTATTCAGAGCTTCTGCAGGCAATTATCAAGATGGGAATTTTGTATGTAATTGGTATTGCTGCTACTTTTGGCAATACTAAGATCATGGTGTATGTTACTCAGGGAACGATGAGAAATATCCGTAATGACATGTTTAAACATATGGAATCCCTTCCAATTAAATATTTTGATACACATAAGCATGGTGATATCATGTCAATGTATACAAATGATGTTGATACGCTTCGCCAGATGGTCAGCCAGAGTATTCCGCAGTTCATCAACAGCTTAATTAGTATTGTAAATGTGCTGATCTACATGATCATCTTAAGTGTGCCGCTTACACTTGTTTCAATTGTTATGGTTATGCTTGTTATATGGGCAAGTAAAACAGCTGCTTCTAAGAGCGGAAAGTTTTTCGTATCACAGCAAAAAAATATCGGTGCATTAAACGGCTTTATCGAGGAGATGATGGATGGTCAGAAGGTTGTCAAGGTATTCTGTCACGAAGAGGAGAGTATTGAGCGCTTTGACCAGTTAAATAATGATCTGTTTGGAAGTGCATATAATGCAAACCGCTATGCTAATATCTTAGGACCAATCAATACACAGCTTGGAAACTTAAGCTACGTTGTTGTTGCAATCGTTGGAGGTCTTGTTGCAATCAACGGAATTGGCGGCTTTACATTGGGAAGTCTGGCAAGCTTTTTAACTTTAAATAAGAGCTTCCAGCAGCCAATTAACCAAATCAGTAACCAGTTAAATAGTATCGTTATGGCACTTGCCGGCGGTGATCGAATTTTCCGTCTGCTTGATGAAAAGCCAGAGGTGGATGATGGCTATGTTACTCTTACAGATGCTGTTGTAAATGCAGATGGCACAATAACTGAATCAAATAAGAGAACAGGAACATGGGCTTGGAAGCATTATCACAAGGCAGAAGGTACGACAGATTATAGACAGCTTAAAGGCGATGTTGTATTTGAGCATGTGGATTTTGGTTACAACGACGATAAGATGGTACTTCATGATGTAAGCTTATATGCGCAGCCGGGACAAAAGATTGCATTTGTAGGTTCAACAGGTGCAGGAAAGACAACAATCACCAATTTGATCAATCGTTTCTATGACATTCAAAGCGGAAAGATCCGCTATGACGGTATAAATATCGGAAAGATCAAAAAGGATGATCTTCGTCATTCACTCGGAATTGTTCTTCAGGATACACATCTGTTTACTGGAACTGTTATGGAAAATATTCGTTACGGAAAACTTGATGCGACAGAAGAAGAGGTACATGCAGCAGCCAAGCTTGCTAATGCAGATGGCTTTATCCGCAGACTGCCGCAGGGCTACGACACAATGCTCACAGGAGATGGTGCTAACTTAAGTCAGGGTGAAAGACAGCTTCTTGCTATTGCCCGTGCAGCTGTTGCCGATCCGCCTGTACTAATTCTTGACGAGGCAACAAGCTCCATTGATACAAGAACTGAGAAAATTGTTCAGGATGGTATGGATAAGCTGATGCACGGAAGAACAACATTTGTTATCGCGCACCGTCTGTCTACCGTTAAGAACAGCGACTGCATCATGGTCTTAGAGCAGGGACGTATCATTGAGCGCGGAACTCATGATGATCTTATTGCACAAAAGGGCAAATATTATCAGTTATACACCGGAAATAAGATTAGCGAGTGAGTGCATAGTTTTAAACACAAAGAGCAAAAATGCAAAAATAAATAAAAGATAAAACGAATAAATCATTATGTTTCATCAGACCCTCGGCGGTATTCGCTGGGGGTCTTTTTGTATCGTTTTTTAAATGAACGGTTAAAATAAGAAAGATTCTCATAGCCGCAGGAGAGGGCAATATCTAAAATAGAGTCATTTGTCAGCAAGAGAAGACGCGCTGCCATTGAAAGACGGTACGAGGAAAGATATGAAGTAAAAGAGGTACCCATTGCAGATTTGAAAAAACGCATAAAATGAGAAGCAGAAAAGCCAGAAACAGAAGAAATCTCATCAATGGAGATTGTATTCATGTAGTTTGTTTCGATATATTTTAGGACACTTTTGAGTCGTTCAATGTGAGGGTCGTTTTTGGGAGCAGGAATATCGGTTGAATTTGTGAATATGGTGTAGAAGAAGGTAAAAAGAGCCCCCTTAATTGCAAGGCGGTAGCCTTTTGGAAAACTGCTGCTGATATTGTCAATATGATTTAGGCATGATGAGAGAGCAGGGTAATGTTCATCATCACAGCAGACAAGATGCTCAAAGCCAATGGTACCAGCCAAAAAAGGCTCAAAAAATTCACTGCTTAGAGCATCCATGCTTCCAGTACAAAGAAGATCAAGTGAAAAAATAATATTTTCATATTCCATAGAATGTTCAGCCGGGCCGATTGCATGAAGCTGACCAGGACTGACAATAATAATATCACCTGCCTCTACATAAAGAGAGGTAAAATCTAATGTGACGCGTCCGCGCCCCTTTTTAATATATATGATTTCCACCTCATCGTGCCAGTGAAGCGGCACCTTCTCAAAATCAAGCGGAATAGAACAAATATACGCATTGTAAGGAAAATCAGGTGTGCTGTGTGATTTTGTCTCATGATAATTTTCGTATTCAGGTATCTGCATCGTGGCTCTCTCCTTATGTTCTTGCGGGTTCCAAGCTCCCCCCCTCATCGTGCAAGCACGATCGGTGGTTGAAGCTTGGAACCTTGGTATCATCATGATAGGATAGTACCATAAAAAGGCGGTATAATGCAAGAAAAATGACAAAAAAAGCAGTAAACTGCATACATCAACTCACGAAAGGAGTTTTAATAATAATGATGGTAAATGAAATTTGTGAAAAGAAATATAATAAGCCGTTATCTGGCTGCACTAATGAGGAGATTTATTACGCACTGCTTGATATGACAAAGGATCTGGCAGCAAAGAAGGAAAGCGAAGCTGGAAAGAAGAAGGTATATTACATTTCCGCAGAGTTTTTGATTGGAAAGCTGTTATCAAACAACCTTATCAATCTTGGTCTTTACAAGACTGTAAAGGAAGAGCTTGAAGCTGCAGGAAAGGATATTGGTGAGATCGAAGAGATCGAGCCAGAACCATCTCTTGGAAACGGTGGACTTGGCCGTCTGGCAGCATGTTTTTTGGATTCCATGGCAACATTAAATCTGCACGGTGATGGTGTAGGCTTGAATTATCATATGGGTCTGTTTAAGCAGGTGTTTGATCACAATTTCCAGAAGGAAACACCAAATCCATGGATTGAAAAAGACAGCTGGCTGCTCAAAGCTAATGTAAGCTATCCAGTTTCATTTGGTGATCTGACAGTGACCTCATGCATGTATGACATTGAGGTGACAGGCTATGAGGGACGCACAAATAAGCTTCATCTGTTTGATGTTGATACTTTAGATGAGAGTCTTATTAAGGACGGTACCATAAGCTTTGACAAGACAGATATCGCAAAGAATCTGACACTGTTCTTATATCCAGATGACAGTGATGAGGCAGGAAACTTACTTCGTATCTACCAGCAGTATTTTATGGTAAGCAATGCAGCACACTTGATTTTAGATGAGTGTACGGCACGCGGCTGTAAGCTGACCGATTTAGATGAGTATGCTGCTATTCAGATCAATGATACTCATCCGTCAATGGTTATTCCTGAGCTGATCCGTCTGCTTCTTGAGCGCGGCATCACCATGGATGAGGCAGTTGAACTTGTCACAAAGGTATGCGCATACACAAACCACACAATTCTATCAGAGGCACTTGAGAAGTGGCCGCTTGCATATTTAGAGAAGGTTGTTCCACAGTTAGTTTTGATCATCAAGGAGCTTGATAAGCGTGCAAAGGCAAAATATTCAGATCCGAAGGTAGCGATTATTGATGAGAATGACCGAGTTCACATGGCACATATGGATATCCACTATGGTCACAGTGTAAACGGTGTTGCTTACCTGCATACTGAAATTTTGAAAAATTCAGAGCTTAATGCTTTTTACAAAATTTATCCGAAGAAATTCAACAACAAGACAAACGGAATCACCTTCCGCCGCTGGCTGCTTTCATGTAATGAGGAGCTTTCAGAGGAAATTGAAAATAAGATTGGAAGTGGTTTTAAAAAGGATGCCTGTGAGCTTGAAAAGCTGCTTTCATTCGAAAATGATGACAGCGTATTAGACAGCATTCTTGCGATCAAGAAGGAGAAAAAGCGCCAGCTTGCTGACTATTTAAAGCATACACAGGGTGTTGTTATTGATGAAAATTCTATTTTTGATATTCAGGTAAAGCGTCTTCACGAGTATAAACGCCAGCAGATGAATTTACTCTGGGCAATTCATAAATATCTTGAAATCAAGAATGGAAAGCTTCCTAAGACACCAGTAACGCTGATCTTTGGCGCAAAAGCAGCACCAGCCTACACAATCGCAAAGGATATCATTCATGCAATTCTTTGCTTACAGCAGATCACAGAGCAGGATCCGGAAGTCAGCCCATATCTGCGCGTAGTGATGGTAGAAAACTACAACGTAACAAAGGCATCAAAAATTATACCGGCATGTGATATCTCCGAGCAGATCTCATTAGCATCAAAGGAGGCATCAGGAACAGGAAACATGAAGTTTATGTTAAACGGTGCAGTAACATTAGGAACAAGAGATGGCGCAAACGTAGAGATCGGAGAGCTTGTCGGAGAAGATAATATTTACTTCTTCGGAGAGAGCAGCGAGCAGGTAATTGAACATTATAAAAATGCAGATTATTGTGCAAAAGATTACTACACAAAAGACGAAGACATCCACACAGCAGTCGATTTCTTGATTGGTGAGGAAATGCTTGCAGCAGGAGACGAAGAAACCTTAACACAGCTTCATAAAGAACTGATAAATAAAGACTGGTTTATGACCCTTCTTGACTTAAAAGAGTATATAGCACGCAAAGAGCAGGTTTTCGAGGATTATGCTGACCGCAAGGGCTGGGCAAAGAAGATGCTAGTCAACATCGCAAAGGCAGGATTTTTCTCATCCGACCGTACTATAGCACAATATAACGAAGAAATCTGGAAGTTATGATAACAGTTCACGCGTCATGCTACGAAAGCCCTTAGGTGCAATGGTTTCGGGCTATGCTGTAAATATTGGGCGTCACGTGAAATGTAATAAAAAAGGTGGCAGCATAAACACGCTGCCACTTTTTCTCGTTGATTTTCCTCGTTTATTAGGGTAAAATGGAATACAGATAAGTTGCATACAGAAAGGATCGGGGGATATGTATCAGATATTGGTGGTAGACGATGAGCGAATTGAACGAAATGGCATTAAAATGCTGCTGCGCCACATGCAGCTGCCATGTGAGATTGCTGAGGCTGCAAATGGAAGGGATGCGCTTGAGTATTTAAAGGATCATACGGCAGATATTTTGCTTACAGATGTAAAGATGCCATTTATGGACGGCATTCAGCTGATAGAGGAATGTAAAAAAGACGACAGAAACGAGGATATGAAATGCGTAATTTTTTCGGGCTGCAGTGAGTTTGACTATGCCAGAAAAGCAGTGCGTCTAGGTGTTTCTGATTACATTTTAAAGCCAGTTGATCCGAGTGAGTTTAAAGAGACTATTACACGGGTCATTCAGGAGCTTGAAGCAGAACGTGCCGAGAAAAATATGAAAAAAAAGAGTATGCAGCAAATGCGTGAGCATGCACTATATCAGATTGTAAATGGAGTAAATGTAGCAGAAGTGCTTGAGAAAAGCGGCGGTGTTTTGACAAAATCAGACGTTGATTGCTTTTGCCGTATTCTAATGCTTGAGACAGATGATGATTTTTTCGGAAAAAATGGTGTTGATTTGCAGGAGCGCATTCTGGCAAAAAAAATGAAAGAAGTTTGCGACAGCGAAGCCTTTCTTTATTTAAATCTGACTCCGCAGCAGTCTATCATCTTATTAAAAGATAGATTTATTGATCCTATTGAGTTTGCAAATAAGCTGCTAGATCAGATTAAACAGGAATATGAAAATAGTTGTACAATATCCATTTCTTCAGAAATTTCATGCGCAGAGCAGATTATTTGCGCAATGGATGAGCTTGAGGAACTTATGGAAAATAAATTTTATCATCCGAATGTCAGACTGTTTTACAGTGGAATGAAGAGCAGTGATTGTGAGATCATTAAAATAGATGATGATACATTAATTAAGCAGATGAAGCAGGATATTCGAATGAAGGATGTTCAGAGCCTGCGTGATCATTTTGAGCGTTTCAGCCAGAAATACAGAAGCCAGACTGCATTTTCCCAGATGTATATCAAATTTTTATTTGCCAACTTACTAAAGGATATTTATGATGCAGTACCAGGAGAGGGAGAGAAGCAGTTAAATACGAAGATTGATCAGCTTTATCGTTCATTTGACTTTGTTCAGGTTACAGATATTGTAAGCGATTCCATAAATCTATTGGAAAAGACATTTTCAGGAAGAGTACAGACAGGCCATCGTGAGGTGGAGGCTGTCAAGCGCTACATTGCTGCCCATTATGGAGATGAAATGAGTGTGGAGCGACTAAGTGAGCTTGTCTATATGGCTCCAAGCTACTTAAGCAGTGTATTTAAAAAAGAAACAGGTCAGAATTTGAATCGTTTTATCAAGAGCGTTCGTATGGAAAAGGCAAAGGAGCTTTTGGAGCAGACGATGATGAAAATTGTAGATATAAGCACTGCATGCGGTTATCCAAATGTTTCATATTTTTGCTCTAGCTTTCGTGAGTATTACGGAATTAGTCCACAAAAATTTAGAGAAAGCGGGGATGAAATGATTGAAGAAAAGTAAGCTTGGCAGCCGAATTGTCAGCTGGTTTAGAAATGTAAGGCTTGGTTATAAGCTGGCCATTGTATATGCGCTGTCAGGTTTTCTTCCTGTTGTGGCGGTGCTGTCAGTTACCTATGTTCAGATGAAGCAGATTTTATTGCAAAATGAGAGAGACAGTATGGAATCGTATCTGTATCAGGCACTTGCCTCAATGGAAAATAAGCTTGCAATCTACACAAATTTAAATAACTATATTTGCTACAACCAGACAATCTCACAAGTGATTGGATACCAGTATGATTCAGTGTATGAGATGTACAATCAGCTTGTTACGATACTTGACCCAATGCTTGCTTCACTGAAATATTTTCACAACGATGTTGGCAAAGTTACGATTTATGTAGATAAGGATATGATCAAGCATGGTGACACGCTGGCACCAATTTCAGAGATTATAGATACTGATTGGTATAGGAGTGTGACAGATTCTGGAGAAATGCAGTGGTTTGTTAATAAAAATGAAGAAATTGTGTTTGGGGTAAGCCCAATGAGTATGCTCAAACGCTATGGATTAGATGGTATTTTGTACATTAGCGTTGAGTATGACAGCATGTTTGAGACATTTAAGCAGACACTTCAGAATAATTATGGCATTGTTGTTTTCGATGAGAAGGGCAATGCAGTGTATGAAAAAGCATTCTTTGATAAAAAATATCGGGAATATGAGTTAAATGCCGCGCAGCTTCTTGATCAGAAGAAAAATCAGGAAAATGAGTATACGATTCTTTCAGAAACATCATCTGTGACTGGATGGACAGCATGTTTGTATAAGCCAAATAGCTTAATAGTATGGTCAGCAACGCCAATTACACGAATTGCGATTATTGCGGTGTTTGTTATGACACTGATGTCAGTGATAGCCATGATGATTTTGACGAGCTTTGTCACAAAGAGGATTAGAAGACTTAGATCTGGAATGAAAGAGGTAGAGCAGGGAAATTTTGAGGTTAATATTACTAGTGACAGCCGTGATGAGATTGGTGATCTTGTCAATGGTTTTGATTCAATGCTTCTTCAATTAAATACCTTAATCAAAGAGGTTTATGAGGGACGAATTAAGGAAAAGGAATATGAGATGAGGGCGCTTCAGGCGCAGATTAATCCACATTTTTTATATAATACGTTGTCGTTGATTAATTGGAAGGCAATTGAGGCAGACGCGCAGGATATAAGTAAAATTACGCTGGCACTTTCTACCTTTTACCGAACCTCGTTAAACAAAGGAAAGAATGTCATGTCACTCTCAGATGAACTCCGCAACATGCGTTCTTATCTGGATATTCAGCTGATGATGCATGACTACGAATTTGATGTGGAGTTTGATGTAGATGAATCAATTGGTCAGTATCAGTCATTAAATCTTATGCTTCAGCCTCTTATTGAAAATGCTATTGCTCATGGAATCGATGTGAAGACAGACGGCAGAGGAAAGCTGACGATTACCGGAAAGGAAGATGGTGATCTGATAGTTTTGACCGTATCAGATAATGGTGTCGGCATGAGTGATGAGCAGGCGGCTCGTATTTTAACAGAAGAGTCAAAGGGATATGGTGTTAGAAATGTCAATGAGCGCATAAAGCTTTACTATGGAGAACAGTATAGTCTACAGATTGAAAGCAAAATAGGGCAGGGAACTAAGGCGAGTATCAGGATTCCAAAGAGGATATCGTAATTTCAGAAAAAAACAACATGAATCTAATATTTTTGATATATACGGAATCACCAAAATTTCTTATAATAATGACATAAGGATTTCCGAATGGAAACAAAAAATAGGGAGGATTTTGTATTATGAAATTTAGAAAAGCATCAAGTTTATTTTTAGCAGGCGCTATGTGTTTATCAACTTTTGGCGGTGCAATGAGTGTATTCGCTGATGAAGAGACAAGCTCAGAGGCAGCAGAGGCAGAAACAGTAGATTATTCCGCAGAGGATCCGATTACAGCAACTATCACTGTATGGGGACCAGCAGAGGATCAGGCAGAAGAGTACGGCGAGTGGCTGCAGAAGCGCTGCGAAGCATTCAATGAGCTTCATGTAAACTGGGATCTTACATTTGAGTATGGTACCTGCTCAGAGGGAGATGCAGGAAAGACTATTTCTCAGGATCCATCTGGTTCGGCAGATGTTTACATGTTTGCAAATGACCAGCTTCAGATGCTGATCGATGCAGGTGCAATCGCAGAGCTTGGCGGCAAAACTGTTGATTATATTAAGAATACAAACTCCGATGCAATCGTAGATTCTGTAACAGTAGATGATTGTGTATATGGTGTTCCGTTCACAACTAATACCTGGTATATGTTCTACGATAAGAGCGTATATGATGAGGAGGATGTTAAGAGCCTTGATACCATGCTGGAAAAGGGTAAGGTTTCCTTCCCGTTAACAAACTCCTGGTATATTGCTTCTTTCTATGTAGGAAACGGCTGTACATTGTTTGGTGAGGATGGCACCTATGAGGAAGCTGGCATCGATTTTGCTGGTGAGAAGGGTGCAGCAGTTACCAAGTATCTTGTAAATCTTGTAGGAAATAAGAACTTTGTAAATGATGAGTCTGGTGTTGGCGTTTCTGGTATGTGCGATGGAAGCATCAATGCAATGTTTAGTGGTTCTTGGGATTACACCAAGCTGTCAGAAGCAATGGGTGATAACCTTGGAATCGTAAAGCTTCCAACATATAACTTAGACGGTGAAGATATCCAGATGGAGTCATTCGCAGGTTCTAAGGCAATCGGTGTAAATCCTAACTGTGAGTATCCGCAGGTAGCAGTAGCACTGGCACTGTTCCTTGGAAATGAGGAGTCACAGCAGTTGCACTATGATGCAAGAAGCATCGTTCCGTGCAACACTGCTTTATTAGAGGAAGAGGATATCCAGAAGGATGAGCTTGTAATTGCTCAGAATGAGACATTTGATGAGACTTCTATTCTGCAGCCATTCGTAAGCGCTATGAATAATTACTGGACACCGGCAGAGAACTTCGGTAAGTCTATCGTAAACGGTGAAGTTACATTAGACAATGCAGAAGAGATGACTGATAAGTTAAGCGATTCAATGAATCAGAGCATCGTTGACTAAATAAAGAGTGAAATAAAATAAAGAGCTCCGGGTTCCGCCTTGCGGGCCTGGAGCATTTATTTTCAAATTCATGTAACTATTAAGATTTAACGGGAGGTTTTTTATGTCCGAAAAGAAAAAAAGGGGCAAAGAATTTGATAATCCGTACTCTGTTGCGAAAGCAGTTACAAAGGGAAATGTATTGACAAAGCTTTCCATGGTTGTACTCGGACTCGGAAACATTGCACATCATCAGATAATAAAGGGTCTTGGCATGCTTGCCATTGAAATTGCTTTTATCGCATTTATGGTGCTTGAAGGTGCAGGCTATATTGTAGATCTTGTTCACCTTGGAGGACAAGAGCAGCAGAAGGTATGGAGTGAGGCAAAGCAGATTTATGAGTATACAAAGGGTGATAATTCACTTCTTATGCTTTTGTTTGGTGTGGCTACATGCTTTTTAGTTGCAGCATTTATTATTTTCTGGCGTGGAAGCGTAAAGAGTGCATATAAAATGCAGTGTCTGTCAGAGGCTGGTAAAAAGATTCCTACTTTTAAGGAAGATATCAAGAGTCTTTTTGATAAAAATCTGCATCGTACACTTCTTACACTGCCAATTCTTGGTATACTAATTTTTACAGTTCTTCCGCTTGTATTCATGATTTGTATGGCATTTACAAATTATAGTAAGGTAGATGCTCATACAACAATCTTTGATTGGGTAGGACTGGCAAATTTTGCGAAGGTATTAAATATTGGTGATTCCATTGGAAGCACATTCTGGTCAGTACTTGGCTGGACTCTTATCTGGGCTGTAGCAGCGACTTTTAGTAACTATATCTTAGGTATGATTCTTGCAATTGTCATCAACCGTAAGGGTACAAGATGTAAGGCATTCTGGCGCTTTTGCTTTGTTCTTTCAGCAGCAGTTCCGCAGTTTGTTTCGTTGCTGTTAATGAGAACTATCTTTAGTCAGAATGGTATTGTAAATACGCTATTATTAAATGCAGGCATCATTGAAAAGGCTATTCCGTTTTGGTCAAATACAATGCTGGCGCGAGTGATGGTAGTTGTAATAAATATCTGGGTTGGTATTCCATTTACCATGCTTCAGGTAACTGGTGTTCTTCAGAATATTCCGGCAGATTTGTATGAGGCGGCAACAGTGGATGGTGCAGGTCCGGTGAGAACATTTTTCTCAATTACACTGCCATATATGCTGTTTGTAACAGGTCCATATCTTATTACAACCTTTACTGGAAATGTAAATAACTTTAATGTAATTTATCTGCTGACAGGCGGAAATCCTACGCCTGTAGGATCAACAGCAGGAAGGACGGATCTTCTCGTTACCTGGCTGTATAAGCTGACAGTTGATAACCAGTATTATAATCTTGGTGCAGTCATCGGTATTTTGACCTTCGTGGTTCTGGCCGTTGTATCACTGATCACGTATCGGAATACAGGTTCCTATAAGAATGAGGAGGGCTTCCAATGATGAAAAAGCAAAATACTGCTTCGGCAAAAAGCAAAAGATTTATTACAAACACAATAGTTCATGTGATTCTTGCTGTTTTGGCAGTTATTTGGGTCATTCCGATTGCGTGGATTATTATGATCAGCTTTAGAGGAGAGAGTGGACAATATATTTCCACACTCATTCCGAAGACATTTACACTGAACAACTATAAGAAGCTGTTTACAGATACGCAGATTTTAAATTTTCCGCAGATGTTTATTAATACACTTATCATCTCAATTTTCTCTTGCGTAATCTCTACCTTCTTTGTTTTGTCTGTATCATATTGTATGTCACGTATGCGTTTTAAGATGAGAAAACCGATGATGAACATTGCACTTGTTCTTGGTATGTTTCCGGGCTTTATGTCAATGATCGCTGTTTACTATATTTTAAAGTCAGTTGGTCTGTCAGAGGGTGCGATGATTCGTGTAGCATTAGTGCTTGTATATTCTGGCGGTGCGGGCTTAGGCTTTTATATTGCAAAAGGCTTTTTTGACACTATTCCAAAGTCTATTGATGAGGCTGCTTATCTGGATGGTGCGACAAGATTTCAGGTGTTTACAAAGATAACTATTCCGCTTAGTAAGCCTATTATTGTCTACACGATCCTGCAGGCATTTATGGCACCATGGCTTGATTTTATCTTTGCGAAAGTAATTTGCCGTGCGAATGCAAAGTACTATACGGTATCAATTGGTCTTTGGAACATGCTTGAAAAGGAATATGTAAACAGTTGGTTTAACTGCTTTGCAGCAGGTGCCGTGCTGATTTCCATTCCGATTGTCATTTTATTTATGTCAATGCAAAAATGCTACCAGGAAGGTGTATCAGGAGCTGTTAAGGGATAAAAACGGAGAATGTCTATGGAAAAGAAAATTCCAAAAAGTGTGTTGGCAGTGATGTTTGTATCGGTGCTGTCTGTTTGTCAGACAGTGTCGGCAAACGAATTAGCAAAAAAAGAGCAGTGGGAGTATGCCAGTACAACACCTGATGGCAAATATCCAGAGCTTGTAACATACACGCTTGGAAAAATGACTGGAGCAAATAACTCCAATCTTCCTAAAGGTGAGACTTACGAGAACAATGCTTATACACGTTATCTGCGTGAGTACTTTAACATTCAAAATAAGGATGTATTTGAGGAAAAGAATGATCAGTATAATGTCAGTGTGTCAGTGGCTATGTCTTCTGATAATCTTCCAGATTTAATGCTTGTAGGGAGTATTGAGGATTTGCGCCAGCTCGTAGCGCTTGATTTGATTGAGGATTTGACAAAAAGTTATGAAAATTGTTTAACAGACCGGATCAAAGATATTTATGCAAGCTACGGAGAGGGCATAATAGATGGTGTTACCTTTGATGGAAAAATAATGGCAATTCCAGAGACAAATATTGATGATGGTCCAAACCTTTTATGGCTAAGGCGCGACTGGATGGATAAGCTAGGTCTTGAAAGTCCTAAAACAATAGAGGATGCAGAGGCAATTGTTCAGGCATTTATAGAGAAGGATCCTGGTGAAAATGGAGAAGGCAAGACAGTTGGTTTTGTATGTGATCCAGAGTTATCGGGTGAGTGCGGCTACAGCAGCGAATATTTGATGGATATTGTGTTTGCAGCAAATGGTGCCTATCCGAAACAATGGATTGAAGATGAAAATGGAGAGGTCTCTTACGGATCAGTTTTGCCGCAGGCAAAAGATGCATTGGCTAAGCTTAAAAGCATGTATGAGCGCAATATATTAGATCAGAATTTTTTGCTTCGTACCTCTGTAAACAATATTGAACTCATAACGAAGGGACTTTGCGGATCATTTTTTGGACCTTGGTGGGCAGCGAATAATCCACTTATGGAAGCTATTGCAGCTAATCCCGATGCTGTTTGGGAGCCATTTCTTATTCAGACAGATGACGATGGAAGCACAAGCTATTATTCACAAAATCCAACTTACAAGTACGTTGTTGTGAGAAAGGGTTATGAACATCCGGAGATCGCCTGCAAAATTATAAATGGATTGTTTGATTATGTGCGCTATGATGGAACATATAACAGTGAGTTTGAAGAATATTATCAGAACAATGTAGATCCAACAGCCAGACCACTTGCAATCAATGTTGATTACAGCTATGCGCTGACAAAATGTTATCACGAATTAACAGATGTGCTTTCAGGAAAAAAAGAACCAGAAGATCTTGATTTATTGGAGTATTCATATTATAGATCCTGTAAGGCCTATCTGGATAACACAGATAGTGCTACGCCAGAGGAGTGGGCGGCATACACATCCCGAATCACAGCCTGCTCTTTGCTGGCGGATGCAAAAACAAATAAGGTTGAATCACTTTATTTTGATGAGACAGAAACTATGGGCACGCAGTGGTGGAAGCTTCGCAAAATGGAAAAAGAATATTACCTTCAGATCGTCACAGGAGAGCGTGACATTGATGCATTTGATGAATTTGTCACCAAATGGTATGAAAATGGAGGCGAGACTATCACGCAGGAAGTTAGGGAGGCTGTACATTAACAGAATAACCCCGCAAGGCAAACTTTGCTTTGCGGGCTTTTCTTTTGCGCACGAGTACGGTATAATAAAAAAGGCTGATTTCTAGCGGAATCGAGTTGAAAATATGGCATAGTGTAAAGATTTGTTCAATGCCGGTAAGGAGAGGTACAGCTATGGTAGATCGCGTAAAAGGAGTAGAGAAGGTAACTGATAATCCATTTTTAAATCTCTATAATTTCGATGTTGAAAAAAGAAATGGAAAAACAGGCAAATATTATGTGGCATCCAGAAAGAAGGATCCAACGCAGCTTAAAGCAGCAACTCATAAAAATACATCGGATGGTGTAATTATTTACAGCGTATATGGAGAAAAAAAGGATAAAATCGTGCTTGTAAAGCAGTTTCGTTATCCAATCAATGCATATGTGTATGAGTTTCCGGCAGGACTTGTAGAGCCAGGTGAGGAGATGGCACAGGCAGGTATACGTGAAATTTACGAGGAGACAGGGCTTGTTTTCGAGCCAAAGGTTACAGAAGGTGCATACACAAGACCATTTTTTACGACAGTGGGTATGACAGACGAAAGCTGCGGAACAATCTATGGCTACTGTAGTGGAACACCAACAAACGAGCACGAGGAAGAATCAGAGGATATCGAGATTGTATTAGCAGACCGTGAAGAATGTAAGCGTATTTTAAAGGAAGAAAATGTAGCAATTATGTGTGCATACATGCTTATGCACTTTATTCATACCAAAGGAGATCCGCTGGCATTTTTGGATGAGCAGTAAGAAAGTGTAATTGCCTTGATGTTTTTCATGAACCGTGGTATGATAGCCTTGTTTCGCAAAAATATAAAAAAGCTCTTTTAATGTGTAAGGTTGGAAAGAGAGGCAAATCATGAAAGAGGTAAAAACAGGACTTGTTCTTGAAGGCGGTGCCATGAGAGGACTGTATACGGCAGGTATTCTGGATGTTTTGATGGAAGAAAAAATCCAGGTGGACGGCGTGATTGGAGTTTCGGCGGGAGCTGTATTTGGCTGTAACTATAAGTCTGGACAGATAGGAAGAACTCTGCGTTACAATATGAAGTTTTGTGGTGATAAGCGTTATGGCACACTTCATTCACTTTTAAAAACAGGTGATATTTATGATGTTGATTTATGCTATCATCAGATACCAGAGATTCTTGATCCATTTGACAATGAGGCATTTGCCAAAAATCCAGCAGAATTTTTTGTGGTTTGCACAGATGTGGAAACAGGAAAGGCTGTTTATCACAAATGCACAGATTGCGGCAGAGATGATCTTAAGTGGATGCAGGCATCTGCATCAATGCCGCTTGTATCAAAGGTGGTAGAAATAGATGGATATAAGCTGCTTGACGGCGGCGTTGCCGATTCTATTCCGATCATGTGGTTTCGCAGACAGGGATACAAAAAAGATCTTGTCATTTTAACAAGACCTGAAGGGTACCAAAAGAAAAAAATGAAATTTCAAGGTGCCATAAACAAAATCCTTCATCGTTATCCAAATCTGGCTAATGCGATGGCACACCGCTATGTGATATACAACAAAACACTAAAGAAGATTGATGAATTAAAGGAAAAAGGTGAAGTCATGGTGCTTCGCCCAAGTCGTCTGATCGAAGTGTCAAGACTTGAAAAGGATCCAGAAAAGTTAAAAGCATTGTATCAGCTTGGCCGAGAGGATGCAATGAAAAATTTGGATCAGATTCACGCATTTTTAAGTAAATGAGCCGCATAGGCGGCAGAATGGGAGGGCAGTATGGTAGCACAAAAATATAAAGACATGCTTCAGAAAAAATCAGTGATCCGTACATTATCCGAATTTGCAACAAAGAGAGGACAGGAGATTGGATACGAGAATGTTTTTGATTACAGTTTAGGAAATCCATCCGTTCCTGTTGTGCAGGACTACACAGACAATACTATTCGCCTGCTTCAGACAAAGACATCGAGCGAGCTTCACGGCTACAGCCCGAGTGTCGGACTGCCTTCATTTAAAGAAAAGGTGGCTGCATCGCTTAATAAGCGTTTTGATATGAACTATACAGCAAATCATATTTTTCCGACCTCAGGAGCTGCGGGAGCCTTAGCTCATGCACTTCGTGCAGTAACATCTCCGGGAGATGACGTGCTCACATTTGCACCGTATTTTCCAGAGTATAACTGCTATGTAGGCATGACAGGCGCGAACCTGAGGGTGGTACCAGCAAACACAGCTGATTTTCAGGTGGACTTTGAACAGTTTGAAAAGATGCTTACGCCAAATGTGTCAGCTGTTTTGATCAACACACCGAACAATCCATCAGGTGCTGTATACTCAGCAGAAACGCTAAAAAAGTTGGCGCAGCTAATGGAAGACAAGCAAAAAGAGTATGGCCATGATATTTTTATAATCTCCGATGAGCCATACAGAGAAATCGTATTTGATGGAAAGAAAGCACCATATGTATCAAAGTTTTATGATAATACGCTTTCATGCTATTCGTTTTCCAAGTCACTTTCTCTTCCAGGTGAGCGTATAGGTTATGTTGCTGTTAATCCAACATGTACCGATGCTGATTTGTTAGTGCCAATGATGTCCCAAATCTCAAGAGGAATCGGACACAACTGTCCATCATCACTTATTATGATGGGTGTGGAGGATGTGTTAGATGAGACGTCTGATATGACTGTCTATGAGACTAACATGAATCTGCTCTATGACAAACTCATTGAGTTAGGATTTTCCTGTGTGCGTCCGTCAGGAACATTTTATATTTTTCCAAAGGCTCTTGAGGAGGATGCAGTGGCATTTTGCAACAAGGCATTAAAGTATGACCTGGTGTTAGTTCCAAGTGATTCCTTTGGATGCCCTGGATATTTTCGTATGGCATATTGTATCGATACAGAGAAGGTTGTGCGCTCACTCGATGCATTGGAGCGCTTTGTAAAGACAGAGTATCCGGACAGATAAGTCAGGCAAACAAAAACGTAATAAACAAGGAGTGTTTCGAATGAATAAAAAAGAAGTATCCGAGATTAAAAGTCTTTTTAAGAGAGACGGCGGTGCAATTGACCGCATTTGCGGCTGCCTGATAGATGGTGAGCAGCAGATCCGCATGACATTTAGCGATATGTTTTTGTCGCTGTCACAGGAGGAAATCGACAAGTATTTTGAAATTTTCCGAAAGGCGCTTTCTGGAAGTCTGGGTAAAAATCTTCATTCACTCGATTACACGCTTGATCAGGAACTTTCGGGGGAAGGCCATAAGCGTTTGATGCAGCTAAAGGCGACTGGATTAAAGGATGAAACTGTTTTAGAGGAGTTTTACAAGTCGGTAGCAGAGACATATCATTTTGGCGAAAGCTACTATGTAGTTATGATCCATTGTAATTATGACGTTCCGGGAAGAGGAAGCGACAACTTAGATATGGATGATGCTTCAGAGGAGGTATATGAATTTATCCTTTGTTGCATCTGTCCTGTTAAGCTGTCAGAGGCTGGTTTATGCTACAATACACAGACAAACCGCGTCGAGGAACGTATGCGTGATCAGTGGATAGAGGCTCCTGTAAATGCCTTTTTATTCCCTGCATTTGACGATCGCAGCAGTAATATTCACAGCCTTTTGTATTATACAAAAAAGACAGAGGAGCTTCACGAGGACTTTATCAATGATTGTATCGGTGGTCCGGCACCTATGTCCTTTAAGACACAGAAGGCTGTATTTCAGGAGATCATAGAGGAGACTGTCGGAGATGTTGTAAACTATGATACTGTTTGCCAGATTCAGGAGAATCTGACAGAGCTGATTGAGGAGCATAAGGAAGAGCCGCAGCCTTTCAAGCTTCAAAAATCAGATGTAAAAAAGCTTCTTCAAAATAGTGGAATCAAAGAAGAAAAGCTTGAAAATTTCGAGCAAGTCTATGAGGAGACTGCAGGAGAGGATGCTTTCTTTCAGGCGGCAAACTTAGTTGAGGCAAAAAGCGTTGCCGTCAAGACGCCGGATGTGACAATAAAGGTCAGTCCGCAGCGCATGGATCTTGTACAGATCCAATTAGTAGAGGGACGCCGCTGCATCGTAATTCCGATGGAGGACGGCGTACAAATTAATGGAATGAATGTAACTATGGAGGGTACAAATGGAACAGATTGAGAAGATCTTTAAGATCAGGGAGAACCATACGACAGTGAAAACAGAAATCATTGCCGGTTTGACCACATTTATGACGATGGCGTACATCATCGCCTTAAATCCGAATCTTCTGACTGGATTTGGTGCAGAGGGACAGAATTTATGGAATGGTGTATTTTTAGCGACTTGTATCGCATCCTTTATCGGTATGATGGTAATGGCGTTTGTTGCAAATAAGCCATTTGCCATGGCTCCTGGTATGGGATTAAACAGCTTTTTTGCTGTAGTTGTTGCCAATATTGTTGGTTTGACGGGCATGAGCTATCTGGAGTCTTTCCAGTCAGCACTGTGCATCATTTTACTTGAAGGAATTATCTTTATTATCCTGTCTGTATTAAATATTCGAGACAAGATTGTAAATGCGATTCCGCTTGGTGTTCGTCTTGGTATCTCCCCGGCAATCGGTCTTATGCTTTTAAATATCGGTGTTGGTTCCAACGCTGGTATCTATTCAGAGAATGGCGGACCATTCTTTGTAATGAGAGATTTCTTTGGTGCGTTGACACCGAGTGTTGCTCAGGATGCAATGGGAAGCGGCTACACCCAGATGGTTCTGACAGTAGTAACTATGTTTATCGGTTTATTTGTCATCATCGTTCTGGCACAGAAGGGCGTAAAGGCAGCTGTAATTCTTGGTATGCTTGCAGCATCTGTTATTTACTGGGCAGGTGAGGCAATCTTCCTTGGAACTAATCCATTTGCAGGTCTTGAGGGTGCAAGCTTCGTACCTCCATTTGCAGATATGGCAGAGACAACTCTGTTCCATTTTGATTTTGCAGGCTTTGTAAAGATCGGCTGGTTCACAGCAATCACACTTATCATTACCTTCTGCATTATCGATATGTTTGATACCATCGGAACACTTGTTGGTACTGCATCACGTGCAGGTATGGTTGATAAGGACGGAAATATGCCGCAGATGAAGGAAGCCCTGTTAGCAGATGCAGTTGGAACTGTAGCAGGTGCGCTGACTGGTACCTCAACAGTCACAACATTCGTAGAGTCTGCATCTGGCGTTGAGGCAGGCGGAAGAACTGGTCTGACTGCATTTACAACTGGAATCTTATTCCTGGCATGTATGTTCATCGCACCAATCGCAGCAATTATCCCGGCAGCAGCTACATCTTCAGCACTGATTTATGTTGGTATCCTGATGATCTCTGGTCTGTCAAAGGTAGACTTTACTGATATATATCAGACTGTTCCAGCAGCAATCATGTTAATCTCTATGCCAATCTCCGGATCTATCGGACATGGTATTGGTCTTGCACTGATCTCCTATACAATCATGAAGGTATTCACCGGAAAGGCAAAGGACGTATCTGTACTGACCTATATTATTTCAGCAATCTTCTTATTAAAGTTCTTCTTAGTAGTTTAAAAATAAAAAAGCATCGTCATCGAAAGGTGGCGGTGCTTTTTTTAAAAAACTAAAAAATAATTAAAGCTCAACAATAACCTCAACCTCGCAAAGAGCGCCCTTTGGGAGAACAGCCTGTACGCAGGAACGTGCCGGCTTGTTGTTTGAAAAATACTGAGCATATACTTCATTAAAGTTTCCAAACTCCTTCATATCAGCGATGAAGCAGGTTGTCTTTACAACATTGTCAAATGTTGCACCGGCATTCTCAAGAAGTGCCTTAACATTCTCCATCACCTGCTTTGCCTGCTCAGCAACAGTTGTGCCAACCATTTCGCCTGTAGCAGGATTAAGTCCAATCTGACCAGAGCAGAAAAGAAGATTTCCTGTCTTTACAGCCTGGCTATATGGGCCAACTGCTGCTGGTGCCTTATCTGTATGCATGATTTCCATAATAAAAAACCTCCTAAAAAATTGTTTCTAGTTTTTATTATAAGCGTTGAGGTTCTGTTTGTAAATAAGGAACTGTAAAACTAAAGTTTTTATAAAAATATTGGGTTGCGCTTGAAGAAAAAAATAGGCAATGTTACAATGGAATAAGTAAAAAGAGAATAAAAGAAATGGAGAATATTATGGAGCAGTCATATGTAATTTTGAAAGATGTGCGAAAAACATATCATATGGGCGAAGTTTCAATTAATGCAGCAGATGGCGTGAATTTTGAAATAAAAAAAGGAGAATTTGTAGTGATTGTCGGTCCGTCTGGTGCAGGAAAGACAACCATATTAAATATTTTAGGCGGAATGGATACTGTTACGAGCGGAGAGGTCATTGTAGATGGTGTTCATATCGAGTCTTTTAAGAACCGTCAGCTGACAAAATATCGCAGAGAGGATATTGGATTCATTTTCCAGTTTTATAATCTTGTTCCAAATTTGACAGCAAAGGAGAATGTTGAACTTGCACTTCAAATCTGCAGTAATCCAAGAGATGCAGAAACAGTATTAAAAGAGGTTGGACTAGGAGAGCGCTTAAACAACTTCCCATCACAGCTATCAGGCGGCGAGCAGCAGCGTGTTTCAATTGCTCGTGCACTTGCAAAAAATCCCAAAATGCTTTTATGTGATGAGCCAACTGGTGCGCTAGATTATGTAACAGGAAAGCAGATTTTAAAGCTTTTGCAGGATACGTGCCGCAAGCAAAAGATGACTGTTCTTGTCATTACGCATAACTCTGCAATCGCGCCAATGGCAGATCGTGTGATCCGTATTAAAAACGGAAAAGCAGCCAGTGTGTGTACTAATCCATCTCCTGTGTCAGTAGAAGATATTGAGTGGTAATAAAGGGGGGAACATATGGCAAGAAAAAAAGCATTAAATAAAGATATACGGGTAGAGATCAAAAAAAGTCTTGGCCGCTACATTTCAATTTTTTTGATTGTTGCACTTGGCGTATCATTTTTTTCAGGACTTCGTTCAACGGAAAGTGATATGCGCTATACAGGAGATGCGTTTTCAGACAGAAGCAATTTGATGGATATTCGTGTGATAAGCACGATGGGTCTGACAGATGACGATGTAGAAGCGCTCTCACAAGTAGAAGGCATATCAGGTGCAGAGCCAGGTTATATGAAGGATGTAATCACAAAGCAAAATGAGACAGATTATGTAGTTGAGCTGTTATCAATGCCGGAAAGAATGAACCAGATTCAAGTGACAGAAGGCCGTCTTCCTGAAAATGAAAATGAGTGTCTGCTTGATAATCGTCTGAAAAAGGCATTTGAAGTAAAAGTAGGTGACACGATTTCATTTGTATCAGGAACTGATACTGAGCTTAGTGAGGATTTGACACAGACAAGCTATACAGTCACCGGATTTGGTGACAGCCCGCTTTTTATTTCCATGGAGCGTGGAAGTAGTATGGTAGGAAGTGGTCAGATTAATGGCTTTGCAATTCTTGAGAAGGATGTGTTTACACAGGATTATTATACTCAGATTTATCTTACTGCAGCCGATGCTTATGATGAGATCGCATTCACAGATGCATACACACAGGCAGTAGAGCCAGTGCAAAAGCGTGTGGAAGCACTTGAAGAAGAAAGATGTCAGGCACGATATGATGAAGTGACAAAAGAGCCGATACAAGAGCTTAATGATGCAAGAAAAACCTGGCAGGAAGAAAAAGATAATGCTGACAGTGAGCTTGATGATGCCAGAGCAAAGCTTGATGATGGCTGGGCGCAGCTTTCAGACGCAAAGGATCAATTGGCTGAGGGCAGAAAAGAATACGAGCAAAATTATGAGACAACAGTGGAACAGTTAAAACAGCAGCAGGCTCAGCTCGATGCTGGAAAGGCCATGATGAGCGAGGATCAGATTGCGCAGGCACAGGGACAGATTGATGCGGCGTATGCGGCGCTTGACGAGGCAAAAAATACACTTGATCAATCAGAAGCACAGATAAAAGAAAATGAGGAAGAACTTACAAAACAGGAAGAAACTTATGAGAGCAGTAAGGCAGAGGCCAAACAAAAGCTAGATGATGCATGGAAAGAGATTGAAGATGGTCAAAAAGAGCTTGATGATATCAAGATGCCGACATGGCAGGTAATCAATCGTGAAAGTCTTCCAGGATATACTGATTATGGCAGCAATGCTGAGCGTATGGGGGCAATAGGAAAGGTATTTCCAGCAATCTTTTTCTTAGTTGCAGCACTTGTTGCATTGACAGCCATTACACGTATGGTAGAAGAGCAGCGTACACTTATTGGAACATACAAGGCTCTTGGCTACAGCAAGGCAGCTATCGCAAAAAAGTATCTTCTTTATGCGCTTTCAGCAACACTAGGCGGCAGTATTGTTGGTGTGCTCATTGGTGAAAAGTTGTTTCCATTTATTATCATCATATCATACCGCCTTATGTATGCGTCATTATTAAAGTTAGTAATTCCATATAATTGGTATTATGCAATTTTATCTACTGCGCTTGCCGTGTTCAGTGTTACATTTGCTGCGCTTGTGGCATGCTACAGAGAGCTTTATGCGCAGCCGGCAGTACTTATGCGCCCAGTAGCACCAAAGCCAGGAAAGCGTGTTTTATTAGAACGGATTGGCTTTATTTGGAAACATTTGTACTTCTCACAGAAAAATACATTTAGAAATCTGTTCCGTTATAAAAAGCGTCTGATTATGACAGTTTTTGGAATAGGATGCACAACAGGTCTGATGGTTGTTGGATTTGGTCTTAAAGATTCTATTATGAATATTGCATCGCTTCAATATGATAATATTCAGCTGTATGATGCGATGGCAGCATTAAATACGGACGAGACAGACAAACTAGATGATCCAGATAAAACACTTAATGAAATCATGGAAAATGAATCAGGCATTGAAACGTTTGCAAAGGTCAGTATGAAGTCGATGGATATTTCATCTGGTTCAAATGTGCGAACTGCTTACACTGTTGTATGTAAGGATGCGCAGGCATTGGAATCCATGATGGTTTTTCAGAGTCGTACAACAAAGAAAACATATGAACTGACTGATGATGGCGTCATTTTGACAGAGCAGATGGCAGAAGCGCTTGGTGTTGGTGAGGGAGATACTGTGTCAATCACAAGCGGTGAAAATGCACCAGTCACAGCAGTTGTCGCACATGTTATGGAAAATTATCTGATGCATTATGTTTATATGACAGAAGGCTGTTATGAAAAAGTGTTCCAGACTGAACCAGAATATAACATGTATTGGTTAAAGCTAAATAAAGACGGCCGCGCAAATGAAGATGCGTTAGGACAGCGTCTTATGGAGCATGATGAGATTTTAACAGTTACTTATGTTAGTGCGACGAGAGAGATGATTGATGGCATGTTAAGCAGTCTGTATATTATTGTTGTAGTGCTCGTGATTTCAGCAAGCCTTCTGGCATTTGTTGTAATCTATAACTTAAATAACATCAATATCAGTGAGAGAAAACGAGAACTGGCAACAATCAAGCTGCTAGGTTTTTATGATTCTGAAGTTGCCATGTATGTCTACAGGGAAAATATCTGGCTGACTTTAATTGGTGCCTTTGCAGGAATCTTTATCGGAAAGGTACTTCACGGATTTATCATCAAGACAGTACAGGTTAATCAGGTCATGTTTGGACTTGATATTTCTGTGCCAAGCTATATCTATAGTATGGTATTAGCATTTATCTTCTCAATGGCTGTAAATGGTGTTATGTATTTCCAACTTAAAAAGATAGATATGATTGAATCATTAAAGAGTGTGGAGTAAGCCTAGCAAACAAGAAAGGAAAAATATGCCGAAGAAATTTTATGCCGTCCGCAAAGGGCGTAAGACCGGAATTTTTACCACATGGGACGAGTGCCGTGCGCAGGTGCATGGCTTTCCGTGTGCGGAATATAAAAGCTTTCTAACAATGGAAGACGCAAAAGGATTCATGGAGCTTGGGATGGAAGGTGAAAATGAGCTGCCATTCGATGAAGATCCTAAACAGCCATCTAATAATACAAATTCGTCAATTGCTACAAACCAAATCACACAGAACATATCAAACGAGTCAGAACTAGTTGCTTACGTTGATGGCAGCTTCGATCAGTCCACCAAGCGTTTCTCCTATGGCATGGTAATATTGGAAAATGGCGAAGAAAAAACCTTTAACAAAAGTTTTTCTGATCCAAGCCTTGCAGGTATGAGAAACGTAGCAGGTGAGATCATGGGAGCCAGGGCCGCTATGGAGTATGCCATTGCAAATAATAAGAAGCGATTAGTCATTTATCACGATTATGAAGGTATCGCAAAATGGCCTCTTGGTATATGGAAAACAAATAAAGAAGGAACAATCGCCTATAAAGCTTATTACGACGAAGCAAAAGAAAAAGTCTCGGTTCGCTTCCAAAAGGTGACAGGCCATTCAGGAGACAAATATAATGATTATGCTGACAAGCTTGCAAAGCAGGCGCTGGGGCTGGCGTGATTGTAAACTAACAAAAAATATATATAAACATATTTAGAGGGCAGACATCTGGTATGATCTGCCCTCTTTACTAAAATGAAAAATTATATTATTATAGTAGCATGGTCAAAAGTTAAAATCTATCTGACAAAAAACCTTGAAAGGGGGACTCCATGGACTTTTTGGAAGCACAAAATTATCTGGAAAAGGTGCGAAGTCAAAAGGGAATCGTTCTGGGACTTGACACAATGCGCCATCTGATGGCTAAACTTAATAATCCGCAGGATAAAGTCAAATTTATTCAGGTTGCAGGAACAAACGGCAAGGGATCAACAGCTGCCTATCTCACTTCAATCTTATCTGAGGCAGGAATTAAAGTAGGAAGATATACATCTCCGGCTGTATTTTCAAGCACAGAGCAGTATTTCGCATGTGGAAGCTGTATAAGTGAAAGCGAATATGCAAAAGGCATGACAGCAGTGGCAGAGGCAGCAGCGAGTCTTGACGGCGAGACACCTACTGCTTTTGAACAGGAAACAGCATTGGCGTTTTGGTATTTTGCGAAGAAAGGCTGCGAGCTGGCAATTTTAGAGGCAGGTCTTGGTGGTGACATGGATGCTACAAATATTGTGACAACAACAGTATGCAGTATCATAACATCAATCAGCATGGATCATTGTCGTATCCTTGGAAATAAGATCAGCGAGATTGCAGCACATAAGGCTGGTATTATAAAGCCGGGTGCACCTATTATTTGCATCGAGCAGAGGGAAGATGCGATGGAGCCAATTCGTGCAGCAGCAAAAGCAGCAGATACGCCGCTTTACGAGGTACACCGCGATGAGGTGCGTCAGATATTTTCTGATAAGCGAGAGAGCATTGTATTTTTCCGAGAATTTGAAAATCTGCATTTAAAGATGCTTGGAAGTTGTCAGCCTGAAAATGCTGCACTTGCCGTACAGGCAGCAAGCGTACTTAGCCGCAGCTATCCAATTGAAAAAAAGCACATTTATGATGGAATTGAAAAAACACGCTGGGGCGGACGCTTTGAGCTTCATAGCGGTTCACCTGATATAATATTAGATGGTGCGCATAATCCAGATGGCATAAGACGCCTTCGTGAGTCTGTAAATCAAATGTTTGGTGCAGTGCCGATTTGCTATGTCTGTGGTGTTCTGGCAGATAAAGATTACGAAAAAGAAATTGAAATTTTATTTGGACGCGCATCAAACGTGTTTACTGTGACACCGCCATCACCAAGGGCAATGAAAAGTACAGATTTAAAGGTTGCTATAAAAGAACGTTTTCCACAGTTAAAGGTTACTTCATTTGACAGTGAGGATGGTATTGAAAAAGCAATGGAAGCGGCTGTATCACAGAACAATCCAGTGGTTGTGTGCGGAACTCTTACAATTCTTGCAAGGGTAAAAGAGTGGATGAATTGCAATAACCGGCTGTAAACAAACAAAATAGAGACGAGGAATTATGGATAAAGAAAAGATTGAACAGGCTGTGCGCTTGTTTTTAGAAGGAATCGGTGAAGATCCAAACAGAGAGGGACTGTTAGGAACTCCCGACCGCGTTGCACGTATGTGCAGCGAAATATATGGCGGACTGGGGCAGGATGCAGGACAATATTTGCATACAACATTTGAAGCAAAGAATAACGAGCTGATATTAGAAAAAGACATTGATCTTTATTCAGTGTGTGAACATCATTTGCTCCCATTTTATGGAAAAGCACATATAGCATATATCCCAGATGGCAGAGTTGCAGGACTTTCCAAGCTGGCAAGAACAATAGAAGTATTTGCAAAGCGCCCACAGATTCAGGAGCAGCTGACAGCTCAGACGGCTGATGCACTTATGGAACATTTAAAGCCAAAGGGTGTTATGGTTGTAATAGAAGCAGAGCATATGTGCATGACAATGCGCGGCGTAAGAAAGCCAGGTACCAAGACGTTAACATATGTGTGCAGAGGCGTCTTTGAAAATAATGACGAGCTGATCAATCGTGTTCTTATGATGGTTCGCTAAGTTGGAGGAAAAAATGAGAATAGGAAACAGAGACTTTCAGACAAGCGGTCATACCTACGTAATGGGAATTTTAAATGTTACACCAGACTCATTTTCAGATGGTGGACGCTGGAATCATATGGACGATGCACTTTTTCATGCACAACGCATGATTGAAGAAGGTGCAGATATCTTAGATATTGGCGGCGAATCGACAAGACCTGGTTATACACGAATTTCAGATGAAGAGGAAATTTCTCGTGTGGCACCCGTTATCGAGGCATTAAAGAATCGTTTTGACATTCCAATTTCCGTAGATACTTATAAGTCAGAGGTGGCTAAAGCAGCTATTTTGGCTGGAGCTGATCTGATCAATGATATCTGGGGATTAAAGGCAGATAGAAAAATGGCAGAAGTGATTGCAAAGGCAAAGCTGCCGTCATGTCTTATGCATAATCGAGAGATAACTGATTATAACAACTTTTTAGAAGATGTTGTATCAGATTTGCAGGAGACATTAAATATTGCAAAAAAAGCAGGAATTTCAAAGGATACCATTATACTCGATCCTGGTGTTGGTTTTGCAAAAAATTATGAGCAGAATTTAGCCATCACAAATCATCTTGAAGTATTAGATACACTTGGCTGCCCAGTGCTTCTTGGAACAAGCCGCAAATCAATGATCGGACTGACACTTGATTTGCCATCAGACCAGAGAGAAGAAGGAACGATGGTAACGACCGTCTGGGCAGTACAAAAAGGCTGCATGTTTGTGCGTGTTCACAATGTACAGGCAAATGTGAGAGCAATTAAGATGGCAGAAGCACTGCTTAGAAACTAACGCTACATGATATTGGAAAAACATTGCTTTAAATTTAATAATATAGAAGGAAATTTGATATAGAATGGATAAAATAGAAATCAAGGGGCTTGAAGTATTTGCCCATCATGGTGTATATCAAGAGGAGCAACGTCTAGGACAAAAATTTGTTGTGTCAGCTGTTTTATCTCTTGATACAACAGCAGCTGCACAGACAGATGATCTTGATAAGACAGTAAATTATGGAGCGATCTCAAGACAGATTACGCAGATTTTGCAGCGTGAAAACCATAAGCTTCTAGAGCGTGTAGCAGCAGTTACAGCTGAAGAAATTTTGCTGACAAATCCGCTCATTAGCGGAGTTACAATCAAAATTGAAAAGCCGTGGGCGCCTGTTGGTTTGCCGCTTGAAACTGTGTCAGTTAAGACAACAAGAAAGTGGCATACTGCATATATTGCGCTTGGCTCAAATCTTGGAGAAAAGAAAAATTATCTTGATGTTGCCATTGAAGAATTAAAAGCAGTAAAAGGCATTGAGATAGAAAGTGTTTCCGATTGGATTGAGACAGAGCCATATGGCTATCTGGATCAGCCAAATTTTTTAAATGGCTGTGCATGTCTTAAAACCTGGCTAGAGCCATTTGTACTTTTAGATGTGCTTCAGAGTATTGAAGCAAAGGCAGGACGTGAGCGCAAGATTCACTGGGGACCGAGAACGCTTGATTTAGATTTGCTTTTCTACGATGATCAGATTCTTGGAACGAAGAGACTGATTGTACCACATCCAGAAATTGAAAAGAGAAGTTTTGTGTTAGTGCCGATGGCACAGATTGCACCGTGGCTTCGTCATCCGGTAAGTAAAAGCACGATCAAACAGCTGCTTGAAGAATTGAACGCAGAGCAGTAAACAAGAAACAGTCCACTGTGAGAAGCCTAGTTGCTTGCAAAATAGCATTAACAAAAATACAGGTTATAAGTGAGGAATAAAAAATATATGTTAGATTTATCAGAATCCAGAGCACAGATTGACGTGATAGATAAAGAAATCACACGCCTGTTTCAGAAACGAATTGATGTCTGCAGGGATGTAGCTGCATATAAGATACAGAATAATAAAAAGGTGCTTGATAAAACAAGAGAAAACCAGAAGCTAGAAGCTTTGTCAAAGCTTGCAGAGGATGGTTTTAAAGAACATGGCATCTGCGATTTGTTTACACAGGTCATGGCAATTTGCCGCAAGCGTCAGTATCAGATCATGAAGGAAGAGGGCGTTGCTCAGCCGGTTCCATTTGACTGTGTGGATGAGATTGACAAAACAAATGCGACTGTTGTATTTCAGGGAGTAGAGGGAGCGTACAGTCATGCTGCTTCTATGGCATATTTTGGAGACTTGGCAACATATTTTCATGTGCCAAACTTCGAGGAGGTCATGAAGGCAGTTGCAAATAACGAAGCTGATTTTGGCGTGCTGCCTCTTGAAAATTCCAGTGCCGGACAGGTTGGTGATGTGTATGATCTTTTGACACGCTACGATAATACTATTGTAGGCGAGTATTATCTTCCTGTACGTCATTGTCTGCTAGGATTAAAGGGTGCAGACATAGATAAGATTCACACAGTTTACTCTCATCCGCAGGGACTTATGCAGTGTGGAAAATTTTTAAATGAGCACTCATCCTGGCAGCAGATCAGTCAGGCAAATACGGCAATGGCTGCACAGAAGGTCATTAAGGAAAATAATCCAAAGACAGCTGCAATAGCAAGCGAAACAGCGGCAAAGCTGTATGGATTAGAGATTCTTGAGGAAGGAATCAATGACAATAAGACTAATACAACAAGATTTATTATTGTAAGCAGAAAAAAATGCTACCGCAGGGATGCATCAAAGATTTCTATCATGTTTGAGATTCCTCATGAGAGCGGAAGTTTGTACACGATTTTGTCTCATATGATTTATAACGATTTGAATATGACAAAAATCGAATCAAGACCAATTCCAGAGCAGCCATTTGAGTATCGCTTCTTTGTTGATTTCGAAGGAAATCTTGCCGATGCAGCTGTAGAAAATGCGATTCTTGGCATCAAAGAAGAGGCTGCACGCTTGAAAATCTTGGGAAATTATTAATACTAGGGTTAAAAGCTCACAAGCCGATCGTGCTTGCACGAAAAGGATTGTAAGTATTAGTTAACATTATAGAGGAAAATGCCATGAACAGATTATTATTATACAGAAACTTTGAACACGAAGATCTGGTTTATCAGATGAGAACATTGGCAAAAAAGGCACAGATTGATGCGCTTACCGAGGATGATTTAGAATGCTATGAAAACTGCATCCATCAGATGATCGAGATGGCAGCAGCCTATGGACTGCAGGAAAATCTGTGGCACAGCGTACTTGCTTGTATACTGGCAAATGCAGAAAATGCGTTTTCTAAGGCGTGTGAGAAAAAGGGTCTTCCGCAGGGAACATTATCAAAGCTTATTCTTCCAGATATCTCATTTTGGAAAGAAATGTTTGCAGTAAGCCTTGAAGATTTAGACCGTGCATTTGGATGCAGCTTGGCAGCTCTTTTGGAGAATTATGTAAACTCTAATACAAATGGTCATGTATTTAACAAGCGTATTCGCGACAGTATCACAGAGCTTGGAAAAAAGCTTGGTGCATGTGACAGTGAGGAAGATTTTTTACATACGCTGACAGACTTTTATCGCGATTATGGTGTTGGAAAGCTTGGGCTTCATAAGGCATTTCGCATAGGTCAGGATAAGGATGGAGAGCCAATCATCGAGCCAATCACATGTACTGAGCATGTGCATTTAGATGATCTTGTAGGTTACGAGCGTCAGAAGAAAAAGTTAGTTGATAATACACTTAGTTTTGTTAATGGACAGGCCGCAAACAATTGCCTTTTGTTTGGTGATGCCGGAACAGGAAAGTCCTCTAGCATAAAGGCAATCATGAACGAGTTTTATTCTAAGGGACTTCGCCTGATCGAGGTGTATAAGCATCAGTTCAAAGATTTGCCAAAAATTATTTCTCAGATTAAAAGCCGCAATTATAAATTCATCATTTATATGGATGATTTGTCATTTGAGGAGTTTGAGATCGAGTACAAATATTTAAAGGCTGTTATCGAGGGCGGTCTTGAGACAAAACCAGATAATGTGCTGATTTATGCAACAAGCAATCGTCGTCATTTAATTAAGGAAAGCTTTGATGATGTAAAGGATTATAAGCCAGAACTTCATTCTTCTGATACAGTGCAGGAAAAGCTGTCTTTGGTGGCACGTTTTGGCGTAACTATCTACTATGGTGCACCAGAAAAGCAGGAGTATGATGATATCGTGATCAATCTTGCAAAAAAGAATGGCATCGAAATGGACACAGACGAGCTTTTGTTAGAGGCAGGCAGATGGGAATTAAATCATGGCGGCAGAAGCGGAAGGTGTGCACAGCAGTTTATTATTTATCTGCTTGGACAAAAGGCATTAAAAAATAGTAAAGCAATAGAAAGGACGTGAAATTATGGCAGCAGTGCGTATGGCAGTAATGGAGATCGGGGCACAGGACGTGATTATGAAAGTGTACGAGATTGCTCCTAGAAAGGGAATGCAGGTGATTGACAGCCTGCGACGAATGGTTCCGGTAGGAAAAGATACATATTCAGAGGGGCGAATCAGTACACAGGTCTTAGAACAGATCTGTAATGCATTTACTCATTTTAAGCAGACGCTGGCTGAGTATGGAATAACAGAGTATTATGCACTTGCAAACAGTGCCGTGCGTGAGGCAAAAAACTGTGCAATGGTCGTGGACCAGATCGAGGTGCGCACAGGAATCCGCGTGCGAGTGCTTAGTAATTCCGAGCAGCGTTATGTAAGAATTAAGGGTGTAATTGCAAGAGAAAATGATTTTAAGCTTCCGGAAAAGGGAACAGCTATGGTTGATATTGGATCAGGAAGCTTACAGATTTCTATCTACGAGAAAAAAGCTCTTGCAACTACACAGAATATTCGTCTTGGAATGGCAAAGATTGGTGAGATGTTCTCTGCATTTTCATGGGAATATCCTGTTGTGGAGCTTGTGTTAAAGGAAATGATCGACAATGATGTACAGACCTTTGAGAAAATGTTCTTAAAGGATCACACGATCCGCAGTCTGATTCTTGTCGGTGATACACTTATTTCTCAGATCAGAAAGGTGCTTGAGCATACTGGAGACCCAGGCATCACCGCAGAGGATATCAGAAACTTGTACTCACAGATTCGCGGAAAATCAACAAGTGAGATTAGTCAGATGCTTGACATGCCGTTTGAGTATGCAGCGATGGTACTTCCTGTCATGATTTTGGCGCAGACACTTCTTGATGCGAGTCAGGCAGAGAGAATATGGATTCCGCAGTCTGATCTTTGTGACGGTTATGCAATTGACTACATGGAAAAGCATAAGCTTGGTCGCATCACCTACAATTTCGAAGAAGACATAATTGCATCAGCGAAGACAATCTGCAAGCGCTACAAAGGAAATCAGGCTCATGCAGAATATCTTGAGCAGATGGCAGGCAAGTTTTTTGATCTGCTGCAAAAATATCATGGTCTTGGGGAGCGTGAGCGTCTGCTTCTTCGTCTGGCTGCCATTTTACATGACTGTGGAAAATTTATAAGTATGAGTGCACCAGGCGAGTGTGCATATCAAATTATCATGTCTACAGAAATTCTCGGAATTTCTCATATGGAGCGTGAGATGGTTGCAAGCATTGTCCGCTACAACACAATGGAGCTTCCAAATTTCAATGAATTTGATGGGAAGCTTGGCAATGACGAATATTTGATTGTTATGAAATTAGCAGCTATCTTAAGAGTATGCAATGCGCTTGATCGAAGCCACCGCCAGAAATTTGCCGATATGAAGCTGACTATTAATGACTCAAATATCGTGATCACGACAGCTTATCCGGACAATATTACGCTCGAGAAAAAGACATTACAGGATAAGCAGGATTTCTTTGAGGAAGTATACGGACTTGGGTTTGAAATTAAGCAGAAGAAAAAGAAACAGTGAGAAAATAGAGAAAAATAGAAAGGCAGGTTGGCAAGATGGATTTTGAAAATAGTCAATATTATACAAACAGAGAATTAAGCTGGATTCAGTTCAACTATCGTGTGCTGGAAGAGGCAAGGGATAAGAGTAATCCGTTGTTTGAGCGCCTCAAATTCTTAAGCATCACCTCATCAAATCTGGATGAATTTTTTATGGTGCGTGTTGCATCATTAAAGGATATGGTAAATGCCGGCTACAAAAAGCCAGATATTGCAGGTATGACACCAAAGGAGCAGCTTTCAGCTATCAGCGAAGCACTTCATGAATTTACTCAGACACAATATTCAACATATAACAGAAGTCTTTTGCCGTTGTTGGCAAAGGAGCATATCACCGTGTTAACTTCATTTGAGCAGATGAACGATGAGGAAGCATCATTTGCAGACAATTTCTTTATGGAAAAGGTGTACCCTGTTTTAACACCGATGGCTGTAGATGCATCAAGACCATTTCCGTTAATCAGAAATAAGTCATTAAATATTGCTGCACTCATTAAGACAAAGAATCAAAGCGAAGAGGAAATGGAGCCAGAGCTTGAGTTTGCGACAGTTCAGGTGCCGTCCGTAATGGGACGAATTGTACAGCTACCATGTACAGAGGGTGTTAAGCTGATTCTTCTTGAAGAAATCATCCGCAGAAATATCAGCAAGCTGTTTTTAAATTATGATGTCATAAGTACTGCTGCATACCGTATTGAAAGAAACGCAGATCTTAGCATCGACGAGGAGGAAGCAGAGGATCTTCTTCAGGAGATTGAAAAGCAGTTAAAGCAGCGCCAGTGGGGCGAGGCAATCAAGCTTGAGGTCAGTGAGGAGATTGACAAATATCTGCTCAAATATCTTAAAAAAGAGCTGGCAATATCAGACGAGGAAATTTATAAGATCCAAGGACCGCTCGATCTTACATTTTTAATGAAGCTCTATGGAATGGAAGGCTTTGATGCATTCAAGCAGCCAAAGTATAAGCCACAGAGCTGTCCACAGATTGACCCAGAGCTGTCTATCTTTGACAATATTAAAAAGGGTGATATTTTCCTGCATCATCCATACATTACATTTGACCCTGTTGTAAACTTTATTAAAGAAGCAGCAGTTGATCCAAAGGTATTAGCAATAAAACAGACATTGTACCGTGTCAGTGGCAATTCACCAATCGTTGCAGCACTTGCAAGGGCAGCGGAAAATGGCAAGCAGGTAACAGTTCTTGTTGAGCTAAAGGCACGTTTTGATGAGGAACACAATATTGTATGGGCAAAGATGCTTGAGAAAGCAGGATGCCATGTAATTTATGGTTTGCGCGGCTTAAAGACGCATAGCAAGATTACACTTATCGTTCGTGATGAGGAAGATGGAATCTGCCGCTATGTACATTTAGGAACTGGAAATTATAATGATGCGACTGCAAAGCTTTACACTGACTGTGGTATCATGACATGCAACCGCATGATCGGTGAGGATGCTACTGCTGTATTTAACATGCTGTCTGGTTATTCAGAGCCAGAGTCATGGAACCAGCTTGCTGTAGCACCGCTGTGGCTAAGAGGAAAGTTTTTGTCATGGATAAAAAGAGAAACTGAGTTTGCAAAGAGCGGTCGTCCGGCATATATCATTGCTAAGATGAACTCCCTTTGTGATAAGGGCATCATTGCCGCACTTTATGAGGCTTCAGCAGCCGGTGTTAAGATTGATTTAATAATTCGTGGTATCTGCTGTGTAAAGACAGGTATACCAGGAGTCAGCGAAAACATTCGCGTGCGCTCTATAGTAGGAACCTTCCTTGAGCACAGCCGTATTTTCTGTTTTGGAAATGGCGGAAATGAAGAGATTTATATGGGAAGTGCAGATTGGATGCCAAGAAACCTTGACAGAAGAGTGGAGATTACATTCCCAGTGCTAGATCCATCTGTGCGCGCAAAGGTACGTCACATCTTAGAGGTTGAGCTTGAAGATACTGTACGTGCAAGAATCATGAAGATGGATGAAAGTGGTCAGTATGAGCGCATTGACAAAAGAGGAAAGGAAATTGTTGATTCTCAGGATGTTTTCTGTAAAGAAGCAGAAGCAGAGGCTGTAAGAGATGACGAAAATGAAGGGCTGCAAAAGCAGCGCGTATTTGAGCCGCTTACGGCAGAGGATGCGCAAGATTAATAAAAATTTGCTGCTGTCGTCTGGCTTAGGCAGCAGCAAAGAGAAACGGAGAAAAACATGGATCAGATTAATATATTAGTAACAGATGACGAGAGAGAAATCGCGGATCTTCTTGAAATCTATCTTGTCAGCGATGGATATCGTGTCTGGAAGGCATACAGTGCAAAAGAAGGTCTTCAAATTTTACAGGAGCATGATATTCAGCTAGCTATTTTAGACATTATGATGCCGGAGATGGATGGCATCGAGATGTGCAGACAGATTAGAAAATTCAGCAACATTCCAGTTATCTTTTTAAGCGCCAAGTCAGCTGACCTTGATAAAATTCTTGGCCTTGGCTGCGGAGCAGATGACTACGTGACAAAGCCGTTTAGCCCATTAGAGCTTACTGCAAGAGTCAAGTCACAGCTTCGCCGTTATACGGAATTTAATCCAGATGGCGTACAAAAAAAGGACGCAAGTGAAGTCATTTCAATACGAGGTGTTGTGATTAATCGCACAACTCATGTTGTTACTGTAGATGGTGAGGAAATTAAGCTGACACCGCTTGAATTTGATATTCTTTGTCTGTTGGCACAAAACCCAGGCAAGGTATTCAGTACAGACGAAATCTTTAAAAACGTCTGGAATGAAACTGTTTACGAGGCAAATAATACTGTTATGGTACATATCCGCCGTCTTCGTACAAAAATCAAGGACGATAATCGTGAGGATAAGATCATAACAACCGTATGGGGAGTTGGATACAAAATTGACCAGTAAAAATAAAGTGAAATACAGAGGCAGTCTGCTGCTTAACACTGTGTTAAGTGCAGCTGCCGCGCTGGCGGCTGAAGTAGCACTTTTGCTAAACAGCAAGCTGGCCGACGTGATTTTGTGTCAGTTCGGTTTTCAGGGGAGCGTCGCCAGTTTGTCAGGTGAGTATAACGCGCCCCTGATTTTTGTTTATCTGCTGATTGGCATATGCGTGTTTGCTTTTGTGTTTGGTATGCTTCAGCATCGAACACTCAAATATACAAGAAAGATTTCAGCATCTCTTCAGGAGATTTCAGAAGGACATTTTAATACGCGTATTCCAGTGCGAGGCGATAATGAGCTGTCAGATATTGCAATGCAGGTCAATCACATGGCAGAGGAGATCGAGCAGCTTCTTGAAAAAGAAAAGCAGGCAGAGGAGACAAAAAACGAGCTGATAACTAATATTGCACATGATTTGCGTACACCGCTCACATCAATTTTAGGATATCTTGATATTCTTTCCACGAGAAAGGATCTCACAGAAGAGACGCGTCAGAATTACATCAGGATTGCTCATGACAAGGCAAAACATTTGCAGCAGATGATAGAAGATTTGTTTGGATTTACTAAGCTTAGCTACAGTAAGCAGACTACAAATATGCAGCCAATTGATATAATAACACTTTTAGCGCAGCTTCTTGATGAATTTTATCCGGTATTTGAGAATAACGAGATGGACTACGAGTACCATCCCGATGCATCAAATTTTGTAATTCAGGGTGACGCTACGCTTCTTGTGCGTCTTTTTGACAACTTGATTAACAATGCAATCAAGTATGGAAAAGAGGGAAAGCTTCTGATTGTAAAGACGAGAACACAAAAAGAAGCAATCACAGTAGATATCATTAACTTTGGAAAGGTAATTCCGCAAAAGGATTTAGACCGCGTATTTGAAAAGTTTTACCGTGCTGAAAGTTCAAGAAATTCCGCTACAGGAGGAACAGGTCTTGGTCTTGCGATTGCAGCAAATGTGGCGCGTATACACGGAGGTTCAATTGCGGCAAAAAGCAGCCTTGAGGGAACTGTTTTTAGTGTGATGCTGCCAAGCACACATGAAGAAAATATCGAGGATGACAATCATGCTACGCAGGAGGTGTCAGATGAGAGCTAAAACTACCCATCGCACTGCAGTCACAGTACTGTTTTTTACAATTATCCTATGCCTGCTTACAGCAGGTGGCTGTAAAAATGCTTCAAAACGCGCGTACCGCGCCTATTCAGGAACAGTCAGTGTCAGTCTTGGTCTTGGAAGAGAAGGGATTCTTGTGGAAGAACATCCTTTTCCAGTTACGGTGCATGTTGATGGAGATTATGCAAAAGAGGGCAAAACATGTGTTCTTACAGTGCCGACAAATGCAAGTGATTACTATGCGTACCGAAAGCCATTGTCAGAGGAAAGTGAACAGACGATCTCGTTTATTGTCCCTGCAGCGAAATACAGCAGTCAGATTACAATTGAACTTCTTGATAGTTATGAGCGTGTCATTTACAGCAGAACATGTACCTATCAGGCATATGATGAATGGCAGAATATGCTTTTAGCAGGCCATATGGGAAAACAGACAGATACCGTATCATGGCCAGAGCAAATTAAAAGAAATGATCTTGGAACAGCAGTTTCAGTACGAACTGTCACACTCACAGAAGACAATTTGTATACCGAAAAAGAGGGCTACGGTATGCTCGATTTTTTATCGGTTGATGTTGCCTATTTTGAAGAACTAAGCAGTGATGTGAAAAATGCATTGTTAGAATGGGTAAAAGAGGGCGGTACGATTGTATTTGAGGGAAGCGGCGGATGGACAGCACTCCAGAAAATGAATATAAACGGATTTGGCAGCTCCAAAACTTTTAGTGCAGGCAGTAACCAAAAGCTGCTTTACCGAAGTCTTGGAGATGGAAGTGTATGGTTTCTTGGAAAAACACTCAGCCAGACTGTGTCACGTCTTACAGATGAAAGAAAGTCGCAGTTTATTCTAATCTTGAGCAAAGGAGCAAGCGGAAGCTACTCAGAAGATTTTAGCTCTCTTAGTGTTTATGAAAATTCATCGCTGCTTTACAGACTCAGGACACATAAATCATCTGCTGAGACACCAAAGGTATGGATATATGTAGCCATTTTGATTTTATATCTGGTAGTTGGCATTCCTGGAATTTATCTTTTGATGCGCAAGAAAAAAAGGATACGCTGGTTTCGCCCGCTTGTCTGTCTGCTTGCTGCATGCTTTTCCATTTTGATATTCATAGTAGGAACAAGCACACGTTATTCACGGCCATTTATTCGAAGCCTCACTGTATTATCTGATGAGAACAGCAGAGAAAATGAGAATAGTGAAACAATCTATACAAGCATTCAGGCACCGTTTAACAGCAGCTATGAGGTAAGCATTAATCCAGCATACCATGTTACATCACTTATGGAAGAGTATTATTGGGGAAGCGGCACACAAAACGGAACTGTCAATGCAAAGCGTGTCGTGTCGTTTGATTTTTCTAAAGAGCAGACACTTTTGTCTTTGGAAAACCTGACAGCCTTTTCCTCACGCTGTTTTGCACTTGGAAATAATATTTCAGGTATCGGAACTATTACAGGCACAGTTGAAGAAAATGCGTCAGGAGTTTTTGGAACACTTGTAAATAATACTGAATACGAACTTATATCGGCTGTAGTAAATACAGGAAATGAGCTTGCACTGATCGAGCACTGGAAGCCGGGGGAGACAATTGATTTGGAGACAGAACAGCAAAATGGACGTGTTCATATGATGACAAAAGATCAGTTTTCAGATGGTGCATACAAAAACCGCGGTCAGTGGATTGGAAAGCTAGCAGATTATTATGAATACTATTTGTATACAAAAAAAGAGCAGTTATATGTTATGGCGCAAATTGATTATATGCCTGCTATACAGCAGTATACAGATTATCCGGTAGAAAATGATACCATTATTTGTTTGTCTGTCACACAGAACTGACGGATGTAACATGATAACTATGAGAATGATAACTATGAGATAGGAGGCATGTATGCTGTCTGTAAATCAGCTTACATTTAAGGTAAAAAATAAGACTTTGATCGACGAGCTTACGCTAAACGTTACGCCGGGCAGCTTTTATGCGCTTCTTGGCAGAAAAGGGTCAGGTAAGACAACACTTCTTCGTCTTTGTTCTGGTCTTTTAGAGCCGCAAAGCGGAAATATTTACATTAATGGGATGGATGTGTCAAAACGAGAAAATAAGAAAAATATTCTTCGTATTCTGGGCTATATGGGATCGCAGGATGGTTATTTTCCGCGTCTTCAGGTAATGGAGTATCTCGAAGTGTATGCACATGCGCAGGGACTTTATGGTCTTGCAGCGAGAGAGCGCTGCATGGAGGTGCTTCAGATGGGGCACCTTGAGCGAAGAGCAGAGCAGCTTGTGGAGGAGCAGTCTGCTAGTGTCAGAAGAGAACTTTCCTTTTTGCGGGCGATTATTCATCGTCCGCGCCTGCTGCTTCTTGATGATCCATTTAATGGGATGGAGAGTGCACAAAAGCTTGCGATGGAGGAATTGTTTGCTATTCTTGCAGAGGATGAGGTAACTGTCTTAATGGCATCGCAGTCACTTCCAGATGCAGCGCATCTTTGCGGTGAGATCGGTATTATTGAGAAGGGACGCATTATAAGTGAAGGAAATCTGTCAGATATTCTTCGTCAGGCAAGAAGCGAGGCACTTTTATATCTTCGTGTCTGTGAAGCGCCGGAGGCAGCTGTTGCCATTTTGCGAAAGGAAGCGCTTGTGCGCACGATTTCAAGAGATGGTAATTTTATCGTTATGCATTTTGCTGGAGGCATCAAAGATGAAGCTGCACTTTTAAAAAAACTTATAGAAAGCAATGTCAAGGTATACTCATTTAGCCGTGGGCAGAGCAGTCTGGAAAATCTGTTAGAGCGTGAAATTTCAGGCGGAAAGGGGAGAAGATGAGCAAATTTCATAATCCAATATATGAAAAGGATCGTTGGGCAGCAAACCGCAGCAAGGCATTTCTAATTGCTGTTCTTTCTGTTAACAGTGTGATTGCTGTTATAGCAATAGTTGTATTCATGAACATGGTAAGTTACATGAAGACGAGCAGTGAAAATGATTATGCCGCACTGCTTCAGCTATATCTTACGCTTGCGATGGCAGAATGTTTGATGATCGTTTTTATCGCCCCGGCACTTGCAGGAACTGGCATCAGTCAGGAGCGCGAAAATGGAAATCTGGAGCTGTTTTTATCGACGGGTGTTTCGCCATGGCAGGTGATTTTAGGAAAGCTTGTTTCTTGCATGAATATGATGTTTGTGCTTATTGTGACATCACTTCCAGTTTTTTCACTTGTATTTGTGTACGGTGGTGTTCAGATGCGCGATCTTATTGCAATGATCAGCGTGCTTCTTGTTGTTGCACTTGAGATTTGTTCGCTCTCCATTCTCTGCTCAGCAGGTGCAAATCGTTCAGTCTACGCGGCGCTTTCTGCCTATGCATCAAATCTGATTTTGATTGGAGGAACATTATTTGTTCATCTTGCACCGAGCCTTTTGTACAGCTCATCAGTCTATGGAGATCAGTTGGGAAGTCCTGTATCCTGGTATCATTATCTGCTTCTTACTAATCCAGTTGTCACATTTTATGGTGTATTAAATTACCAGGCGGGAAGCCGCAGTGCAATTTTTGATATGATTAATTACATGGGAAATTATAAACAAAACTGGATTACGCAGCATTGGCTGCCCGTAAGTTTATTAGTACAGGCAGCCATCGTAGCATTTGAGTTATTATATGCCGTTCATATCTTATACAGTAAGCGAAGAGGCAACTATCGCGAAATCCGATTAAGATAAGAATCAGAAATACTTCTGAGCTGGTCGATTGTTTCTTTTAATATTGAAACAACTAAGTCCAGCTCTTTTTTTGTTGTGTTTCGTCCAAGTGTCAGACGAAGCGAAGCATGTGCAAGCTCATCAGACAATCCGATTGCAGTCAGTACATGGGACGGCTCCGCAGATGAAGAGGCACAAGCAGAGCCAGATGATGCACAGATACCTTGCGCGTCAAGCATCATAAGAAGGGAGCTGCCCTCGACATATTCGAATGAAAAGTTTGCATTGCCGGGAAGACGATTTTGGTGACTGCCATTTAACTGACAAAATGGAATTTCATGCAGTACTCGTTGAATCAGATAATTGCGAAGGGCAATTTCGTGACGCATTGTAGCGCGCATCTGATTAAATGCGATTTTTGCTGCCACGCCAAAGCCTGCAATTGCCGGTACATTTTCTGTGCCTCCGCGAATGCCACTTTCCTGCCCTCCGCCAAATATAAGTGGTGTCAGTGTAACGCCATCGCGGATATACAAAAGACCGATGCCCTTTGGTCCATAAATTTTATGTGCACTGGCACTTAAAAGATCAACTCCAAGACGTTTTACGTCAATAGGAATTTGTCCGTATGCCTGAACAGCATCAGTGTGAAAAAGACAGCCCTCACAGCCGTTTGTATGAGCAATATAAGCTAAATCAGAAATTGGCTGTATCGTACCAATTTCATTATTTGCCATCATAATTGACACAAGAATCGTATCAGGGCGCATTGCCTTTAGAAGATTTTCAGGGTGAATGAAGCCGGCTGCATCAGGCATCAGATAAGTGACATCAAAGCCTTCATCTTCAAGGAAGGCGGCTGCATGCAAAATTGCATGATGTTCAATAGCAGAGACGATGATGTGATTTCCTTTACAGCGAAGCAGCCGTGCGCAGCCAATAAGTGCCCAGCTGTCAGATTCAGAGCCGCCGGAAGTAAAGAATATGCGCTTTGGATCAGCATGGATCAGGGCGGCAGTATGTGCACGCGCGTCCAAAACGGCGCGTCGTGGTTCATCAGAAAAATCATACAGCGAAGAGGGATTTCCCCATTCACTTCTCATATAAGAGATCATAGTGTCGCAGACCTCTGGTAGAGGTGGGGTCGTTGCGGCATGATCAAGATAGATTTGGTTCATAAAAAAGGATCCTTTCTTTATGGAAGTTGTTGCCTTCTATTTTATCTTATGAAAAAACAACTGTAAAGTACCGGGATTGCGAAAAAAGGCAGTTGTCATATTCGTTTATTCGCGGTATAATTAAAACAACTGTGTGCAGCTGTTATGAAAAAAATTTGCTGCCGCAATTTCATTTACTAAAAGGAGGCAATTATGGAATTAATTACAGTCCGCGAAATTTTTGCGCAGCCGGACGCGTATATGGATAAGGAAGTAACAGTAGGAGGATGGATTCGCAGTATCCGTGATTCCAAGACATTTGGATTTATCGTACTAAGCGATGGAACTAGCTTTGAGCCAATTCAGGTAGTATATCATGATACAATGGAGAATTTTGCAGAGATCTCAAAGTGCAACGTAGGTACTGCCCTGATTGTAAAGGGAACATTAGTTGCTACACCGCAGGCAAAGCAGCCATTTGAGATCCAGGCAGAGACTGTTACAGTTGAGGGTGCATCTACACCAGACTATCCGTTACAGAAGAAGCGTCACAGCATGGAGTATCTGCGTACCATTTCCCATCTGCGTCCGCGTACAAACACCTTCCAGGCAGTTTTCCGTGTTCGTTCTTTGATCGCATTTGCTATTCATCAGTTCTTCCAGGAGAAGGGCTTTGTATATGTGCACACTCCACTGATTACCGGAAGTGACTGCGAGGGTGCAGGAGAGATGTTCCAGGTAACAACTATGGATTTAAACAACATCCCGAAGACAGAGGATGGAAAGGTTGACTACTCACAGGACTTCTTTGGAAAGCCAACTAACCTGACTGTAAGTGGACAGTTAAACGGTGAGACATATGCAATGGCATTTAGAAACATCTACACCTTTGGACCGACATTCCGTGCAGAAAACTCAAACACTACACGTCATGCAGCAGAGTTCTGGATGATCGAGCCTGAGATGGCATTTGCTGATTTAAATGATGATATGAAGTTAGCAGAGGAAATGTTAAAGTATGTAATTCGCTATGTATTAGAGAAGGCACCAAAGGAGATGGAGTTCTTCAATTCCTTCATCGACAAGGGATTATTAGATCGCTTAAATCACGTATTAAACTCTGAGTTTGGTCATGTCACCTACACAGAGGCAATCGAGATTTTAGAGAAGCACAATGATAAGTTTGATTATAAGGTAAGCTGGGGCTGTGATTTACAGACAGAGCATGAGCGTTATCTGACAGAGGAGATCTTCAAGCGTCCTGTATTTGTAACTGATTATCCGAAGGAAATCAAGGCATTCTACATGAAGCAAAATGAAGATGGAAAGACAGTTGCCGCAATGGACTGCCTCGTACCAGGTATCGGAGAAATCATCGGAGGAAGCCAGAGAGAGGACGACTATACAAAGCTGACAGAGCGTATGAAAGAACTTGGCTTAAACGAAGAAGATTATGGCTTCTATCTGGATTTAAGAAAGTACGGAAGTGCACGTCATGCAGGCTTTGGTCTGGGATTTGAGCGCTGCGTTATGTACCTGACAGGAATGGGCAACATCCGCGACGTAATCCCATTCCCAAGAACTGTAAATAACTGTGACATCTAATAGAATCGTTGATGTTTATTTTGTGATCTGCAAATGATATGGTTTTATGAAAATTTGCCAGGCAGCCGAGGTGAATGTGATTTACGAGGCGGAACGTTGTAGCAGGACTTTCAAAACAAAGTATGATAATAAATACTGTAACAGGTGCCTGCGGAAAAGTGACGCCGACAAACACTTCGCCGAGGTGCCTTCGTAAAACTTGCGGGTTGCATAAAGCAAGAAACAAGAGAGGAGACCAAATGCGCTTTATACACATAGCAGACTTGCATCTGGGCAGCAGCCCTGAAGCAGAATTTCTCTGGGGAAAGAACCGTGCAGAAGAAATTTGGGACTCATTTGCTGCAGTGATAGATGCGTGTAATGAAAAGGAGATCGACCTGTTATTAATCGCAGGAGATCTCTTTGATCGACCTCCCGTCTGGGCAGATCTTGACCGGGCAGCAAAGCTGTTTGCCAGACTGACCGCCACAGAAGTTGTCATGATTGCCGGTGCATCTGACTATATCACAGAAGATAGTCCGTGGAAGACATATCCGTGGCAGTCATGGGTACATATGCTGTCTGATAAGCATTGCATGAATGTGCAGCTGGGAAACATAAATACATCTGTTCATGGATGCAGCTACTATGCTCCGACAGAAGGCAAGCCGTATCTGGAGGATGCAAGACCAGATAAAGAAAGTGAATATCAGATTTTGCTTGGTTATACAGGTGATGATAATCATATGCCAGCAGATCTTTCAGAGTTGTCTGAAAAAGGCTTTGACTATATTGCACTTGGCTACGAGCACAAGGCAAGCGTTATGCAAAGTATGCACATGGCTTATGCCGGATCACTTGAGCCTCTTAGCGTACAGGAAACAGGCAAACATGGATTTATTCTCGGAGAGATTAATGAGGATAGTACAACGATTAGGTTCGTACCGTTTGCCTGCCGTGAATACATCAATATTAAGGTGCGCCTGTCAAGTGATATTACAGAAGAAGAGCTTGAAGAAAAGCTGGCAGCTGCAATAAATCAATATGGCAGCGATAACATTTTCACGATTAGTCTTGAAGGACGTTATCAGCCAAAAGAGCCATATGACAGAGCACGTCTTCTTGCGCTTGGCAATGTGGCAGATGTAAAGGATGGCACAATGCCAGACTACAATCTGGTGGCACTTTTAGATGAGCATAAGGATGATATGATCGGTATGTATCTGGAAGAGTTTTTAAAAGAACCGGCAGGAACGCGTGAGCAAAAAGCACTTTACTGCGGCTTGGAGGCACTTTTAAATGCCGTACAGAAGACACAGTAACAGACAGGGAAGTGGGGTAGCAAGTGAATATTCTAAAGCTGGAATTGACACATTTTGGAAAATTCCATTTAAAAACAATTACATTTACGTCCGGCCTGAATATTGTGTATGGCAAAAATGAGGCTGGAAAATCCACGATTCATGCATTTGTGCGCAGTATGCTGTTTGGCATCCCGGATACAGAGGAGGGAAATGAGCGTTACAGTCATTATCTTCCATGGGAGACACCGCATGATTTTTGTGGAAGAATGTGGATTAAAAAAGATGATAAAGTATACAGAATCGAGCGAAACTTTTTAAGACCGCAGCCAACGGTTCGTGTATTTGATGATGAGACAGGCGAGTCGCTTCAGCCTGCAAAGCAGCATTTAAGACAGATTTTGAGCGGTCTCACTGAGACAAGTTATCTTAATACTATCTGTATTGAGCAGCTAAAGAGTGCTACAGATCCGCAGCTTGCAAAGGAGCTTGAGGATATGGCAGTCAATGCCAGTCAGAGCAAAAATCTGAACATCGACGTCAAGCAGGCAAAACAGGAGCTGTTATTAAAAAAGCAGAGTCTGCAGTCACAGATCATAAATGATGTGGACAGCGTTCATCAAAAGAATCAAAAGATGGCAGATGAGTCAGGTAAGCGTCTGAGCCGCCTTCAGCGTTCACGTTATATTAGAGAAAAGCAAAGCAGTGATTTACAGACAAAAATCGAGACTGAGCGCCGTCAGGCAGAGGAAGAACTGATGGCATATGAGCGCGAGCGAAATGAGCTTCGCCGCCGCTATGAATCAGACAAAAAGGCAAGTGAAAATGCAGCTAATGCCAATATGACGGCAGCAGGCGGACATGGATGGCTTATATGGTTAGTGCTTGCTGTTCTTGCTGGTGCATTTTCCATCTATCGCTACAGCAGTGTCGGTATGACAAACAGAGGCGATTTCTGGATGATTACAATCGGGGCATGTGCAGTATTTGTATGTCTTGTTTCCATGTTTTTATGTGCATGGAAGAGTAAGGACAACAAAAAGAATGCGCTTGCGGCCAAGAAGATATCAAAAGAACTAAAAGAAAAGCTTGAACAAAGCTTAAAAGAATTTGAGGAATGTAAAACAAAGATGCCGACGGATGCTGCCGACCGCTGCAAGCCGCTTGAAGAGCAGTATGAAAAGGCACAGCGAGAGCTTTCTTATCTTGTGCATGAGCAAAAAGAAGAAGAAAAGATTTTGCTGTCACTTGAAGAAAACGATCAGAAGCTAAAGGGTGCTGCCGCAGAAAATGCCAGACTTGCAGAAGAAATTGAATCTGTCAATATGGCACTTAAGACAATGGATCATGTATCAGAACGTATCCGTGCCACCTTTGGAAATCTGTTAAACAGTGAGGCTTCTAAAATCCTGTTTGATATTACAGACGGAAAGTATGAGAAGGTTGTTATTGGACAGGATATGAAGGTGAGAGTGTATGCAGATGAGCGGGAGATTCAGTTAGAAAGTGTGAGCCGAGGAACAATCGAGCAGATTTACTTAAGCATCCGTGTTGCAGCTGCAAAACTTTTGTGGCAGGACGAACCGATGCCATTTTTGTTTGATGATGTATTTGCGTACTATGATGATGAGCGCCTTGCCGCAGCAATAAATATGCTCAAAAAGTGCGGTCATCAGGTAATCATATTTAGCTGTCATTCAAGAGAAGACAGCTTATTAAGATAAGAGAACAAGAAGACAGGAGTGTATAAGCCGCAGATGCAGCAGGCAGGCGGCGGAATGAGAGGGAAACATGATTAGTGCAAATGGAGTAACATTACGTCTGGGCAAACGCGCCCTTTTCGAAGATGTAAATATCAAATTTACAGAAGGAAACTGTTATGGAATTATCGGTGCAAACGGTGCCGGAAAATCAACATTTTTAAAGATTTTGTCTGGTCAGCTTGAGCCGACAAACGGAAGCATCACAATGACACCGGGACAGCGTCTTTCCGTATTGGAGCAGGATCACTTTAAGTATGATGACTGCGTAGTACTAGATACTGTTATGATGGGAAATGCCCGCCTTTTTGAAATCATGAAGGAAAAGGATGCTATCTATGCAAAAGAGGATTTCTCTGATGAAGATGGTATTCGTGCAAGTGAGCTGGAGGCAGAATTTGCACAGATGAATGGATGGGAGGCAGATTCTGATGCTGCATCTTTGTTAAATGGTCTTGGTATTGAAACTGATCTTCATTATAAGAAGATGGGTGAGCTTGATGGTCCAGACAAGGTAAAGGTTCTTCTTGCAAGAGCTTTGTTTGGAAATCCAGATATTCTATTAATGGATGAGCCGACCAACCATTTGGACTTAGCAGCAATCGACTGGTTAGAGGAGTTTTTGATCAACTTTGAAAACACTGTCATTGTCGTTTCCCATGACCGTTATTTCTTAAATAAGGTATGTACACAGATCGCTGATATTGACTATGCAAAGATTCAGCTGTATTCTGGTAACTATGATTTCTGGTATGAGTCTTCTCAGCTTATGATTAAGCAGATGAAGGAAGCAAACCGCAAGAAGGAAGAGAAGATTAAGGAGTTACAGGAGTTCATCCAGCGTTTCTCCGCCAATGCATCTAAGAGTAAGCAGGCAACATCACGTAAGAGAGCACTTGAGAAGATCCAGCTTGACGATATGCGTCCATCCTCCAGAAAGTATCCATACATTGACTTTAGACCAGACCGTACTATCGGAAATGAAGTTCTGACAGTCGAGAATTTAAGTAAGACAATCGATGGTGTAAAGGTGCTTGACAATATCAGTTTTACACTGCGTCATGACGATAAGGTTGCATTTGTTGGTTCAAACGAGCTGGCAAAGACAACATTATTCCAGATTTTAATGGGTGAGATGGAGCCGGATTCAGGAAGCTTCAAGTGGGGTGTAACAACATCTCAGGCATACTTCCCGAAGGATAACTCCGCTGAGTTTGACAGCGATCTTGTGATCTATGACTGGCTGCAGCAGTACTCCCCTGTAAAGGATATCACTTATGTAAGAGGTTTCCTTGGACGTATGCTTTTTGCTGGTGATGACGGTGCGAAGAAGGTTCGCGTTTTATCAGGAGGAGAGAAGGTTCGCTGTATGCTCTCCAAGATGATGATTTCTGGTGCAAACGTATTAGTATTTGATGAACCAACAAACCACTTAGACATGGAGTCTATCACAGCATTAAATAACGGTATGATGAAGTTCCCAGGTGTAATTTTGTTCTCCTCAAGAGACCATCAGATCGTTCAGACAACTGCAAACCGCATTATCGAGCTGCTTCCAGGCGGATTTATCGATAAGATTACCACATACGATGAGTATCTGGCAAGTGATGAGATGGCAATGAAGCGTCAGGTTTACACTGCAAATCTCGAGGATGATGTAGAACCGGATGGCGAAGAATAATCTTGTTACTAAAGAGAAAGGCGGTGAAGCATGAGTGCATTTGCATTAAAGATCATTGCAATGGTCACAATGTTTATCGATCATCTCTTTGCCTCCTGTATCGATCCATATGGTGTCGATGTATGGAACATTTCAAGGCATATCGTGCCAGGAACTGGAACTACACTTTACTGGATTGGCAGAATGATCGGACGCATTGCTTTTCCTATATTCTGCTTCCAGATAGTGGAGGGAGTGCGGTACACAAAAAACTGGAAGCGTTACATGGCGCGTCTGGCACTGCTTGCCTTAATTTCTGAGATTCCATTTGATCTGGCATTAAAAAATTTTCAGATTGATATGTCTTCACAAAATGTATTTCTTACGCTGCTGTTTGGCATGATGATTGTTACATTTATGAAGGTAGTTGATCAAGACTGGAAATATCTGGTGTGGCCAGTCCTTGTATTTGGCTACGGTTACATGGCAAAATTCATCTTTCATACTGACTATGACTGGAGCGGAGTTGTGTGCATCGCTGTCATGGGTCTTATGAATGAGCCATGGGAGAAGGTTTTTAGGCCATACACACCGGCAGTCTCTCAGATGATTCACGTAGTATTTGCGGCACTTGGAATATTTGTACTTTATTATAAGAACAGCTTCGAAATATATGGATTTTTTGCATTGCTTCCAATCGCACTTTATAATGGAAGAAAAGGCTATTCAAGCAAAAAGGTACAATATGCATTTTATTTTTTCTATCCTGTGCATCTGATAGTGCTGTTTGTGATCGCGTATACATTCAGGTAAGGAATAAAAAATAAACAAAGGTGGAAAAACGAATGAAAAGAATTGAAGATTATGTAATCAGTATTCCGGATTTTCCGGAGCCAGGTATCATTTTCCGTGACATAACTGGAATCCTTCGTGATGCTGACGGATTAAAGCTGTCCATAGACAAGATTCAGGAAATGTTAGAGGGTGTTGAGTTTGATGCAGTACTTGGCTTAGAGTCAAGAGGCTTTATCTTTGGTATGCCGATTGCCTACAATTTGCATAAAGCATTTATCCCAGTAAGAAAGAAGGGAAAGCTGCCAAGAGAGACTGTTTCTGCAAAGTACGATCTTGAATACGGCACAGCGGAGATTGAGATTCATAAGGAAGATCTTCGTCCAGGCATGAAGGTTGTCATCATTGACGATTTGATTGCAACAGGCGGAACGGTAGAGGCGGCTGTAAAGTTAGCAGAGAGCCTTGGTGCAGAAGTTGTAAAGATTGCATTTGTCATGGAGCTGGCTGGATTAAAGGGAAGAGAGCGCCTGGCAGGTTATGATGTAGAGTCCGTTATCACATACGAAGGAAAGTAAGGTAAAAACGATGCCAAGACAAGTAGATCTTGATATGATAGAATTGATCGACAATAAGCTGACAGTAGACGAATATCTAAAGCTTCGTGCGCTTGTCGGTTGGAAGAAATTATCACGTGAGCAGGCACAGAAGGCACTCGATAATAGTCTTCTTGTTGTCGGCGCCTATCTGGCAGGACAGCCAATTGGCATGGGACGCCTGGTGGGAGACGGTGCAGTCATCTGCTACGTGCAGGATCTTGTCATTCCGCCGCAGGCGCAAGGGTATGGAATCGGATCACTTGTTCTTTCAAGACTGACCCAGTACGTCGAAAGTCTTCGTCTTCCAGGTACTGAGATGATGTTTGATCTGATGTGCGCAAAAGGACGAGAGCGCTTCTACGAAGCGCACGGCTTTCTGGCGCGCCCAACAGAAAAATTAGGACCAGGAATGATCCAATATATGAACGACAACAGGGGATAAAAGTCAAAGAATCATCCTGCATAGCAGCGGAGCAATTCGTAGTTATCGTAAGAACAATAATAAGTAAGGGAATGATTCACTGCGGCTTCATTCTTGCGCGATATTGCGTAGGAGTGAGGCCGTATTCCTGTTTAAAGACCTTCATGAAGTTCTCTGAACAGCTGTATCCAAGCTGCTCAGCAATAATATTTACTGGTGTATCCGCATATAAAAGGTAACTGACTGCCTTTTGCATGCGGATCTTTTTTTGCAGCTGTTTAAAGGTAAAGCCAGTATTCTCCAGAACAAAATGAGAGCAGTAGGAAAGAGAATAGTTAAGCTGATCTGCCAGTCCGGCAAGCGATGCGCATGTATAGTTTTGCAGCAAATATCGTGCAATGACAGCCATATGAGTCTTCTTAGCAAAATCATGTGATCCAAGAATCGTCATCTCACCGTTTCGCATTAATTTATAAAAGAGTGTAAGCAGCAGATGAAAAAGCATTTTGTCACTGTAAAGATCAGCTTTCTGACATTCTTTTGTCATTGCATCAAGCAGTACCCAAGTATCAGGTTCTGCGCTGTCAGTATGACTGATCAGGCAGTCAGTGCTTTCCTTAGCAAAGACAGACTGCAGAAAAAATTCGCAGAAAATATTGTTATCAAAAGAAAAAGAAAGCAGCTGCTCAAGAACATCAGGTGCGATCAGAAGCTGATACCAGATACAGTCTTGATTTGGATGAACAAGATGAGCTGTATCAGGCGGCAAAAAAACAAAGGAATTAGCGGGCAGAAAAAACGAATGCCCCCCCAACTCAGCAAGACAGCGTCCCACTTTTATACAATCAAGCTCAAAAAAGGTATGATTGTGGCGGCCTTCTGCAGCAGAAGGATTCTTGATGATCGTTATCTGATGGTGGGCAGGAAATAAGATATCACAAGAATACATATGAACACCTCACAAATTTTTCTAATTTATCGTACAAAAGAGACAAAAAGCAAAAACAAGAAAACGATTGCGCTTTGCATATTGTACTACAAAGCAGGGAAGAAAACAAGTAAAATAATAAAAAACACCAGTATACACCTCAAAAAACACCAGTGCAAATTTAAACGATCAGCATTATAATAAAAACAATATCAAGTTGTCTTTGAAAAAAATAATATAACATGATTTATCATTATTTTTTTTAAGAAAAAGCGAAAACGTTACCGCAGACAACAGACAGAAAGGGGAAGAAAATGAATCAAAAAAAAGCAAAACAGCGCCAGGCTTATGATTATCTCTATTATGTAATTCGCGCTGCCGTTCTGCTGTCGGTTGTCTTTTTGTTTATACCGAGTTTGAATCCGGCAAGAATTAGTGGAATGATCAATAAGAATCTGTCACTCTTTACGTCAGGTATTTCATATAGTACGTTGACAAATGGTTTTGGCCGTGCATTTAAGAAGGGATGGGTATCACAAGAAAGCTTCATGCTTGACTGTGCAGGCGCAATCGTTATGTGTGTTGGCATTGCATCAGGCGTAGCAGCAGCCTGTATGTCACTAGGAAATATACGCTTAAAGAAGCTAGGAAATATTTTTTCTTTGATAAGCGGTGTGGTGATGACAGCTGGTATAGTGATGATTTCTACTGCATACAAGCAGATAAGCGCCAGTGAAAAGGTTGATAAAATCGAGCCTATGCTGCCAAAGAGTGTCACAATTATGACCGCATTTGCAGTCATTTTAATCATTTCGTCTATTACAGCCATACTTCTTCTTAAAAAGCAAAAGAGCGAAAAGAAGTTTGAGATGGAGACAAAGTATACTCTATTTTTGATGCTTATGCCATTTTTGGCACTTGTTGCAGTATTTTCATATTTGCCGCTTTGGGGCTGGAGATATGCATTCTTTGACTACAAAGCCGGCGATTCTCTGAGCATGGCAAACTTTGTTGGATTTAAGTGGTTCACAGAGCTTTTGAAAAATCCGGCAACAGTAAAGGATATTGGAAATGTAATGAAAAATACGCTTGGCATGAGCGGAATCGGAATTTTAACAAGCTGGATGCCAATGGCATTTGCAATATTCCTTTGTGAGATTAAAAACCTTAAGTTTAGACGTTTTGTTCAGACCTTTACTACTGTTCCGAATTTCATCAGCTGGGTATTAGTATACTCAATTGCAACATGCATCTTCTCTACAGATGGATTTTTAAGCAGTATTCTTGTTAATCTTGGAATATGGAGTGAAGGACATAATCTTCTTATGAACGGTTCACATACATGGCTTAAGATGTGGCTTTGGGGAACCTGGAAGGGAATCGGATGGAGCGCAATCATCTACATAGCCGGTATCTCAGGTATTGACCAGCAGCTCTATGAGGCAGCAACAGTTGACGGCGCAGGACGCTTCCAGCGTATGTGGCACATCACCGTGCCGGGTCTTATTCCGACCTTTTGTGTATTGCTTTTGATGTCCATTGCAAATGTATTAAGCAACGGCATGGATCAGTATCTTGTGTTCAAGAATGCGACTAATGCGACATCTATACGTGTTTTGGATCTGTATGTGTATGAGCTTGGTATTGGACAAGGCTCCATACCGCTGACCACCGTTGTCAGTATGCTCAAATCGGTTATCAGTGTTACGCTTTTGTTTTTAGCAAATAGTGCGTCTAAGCTGATCCGTGGTGAGAGTATCGTATAAGGAGGGGACAATGGCAAAGACAGCACAGGAAAAGGCCGATTTAAAGGCCGAGAAATTATATGAAAAAACACATAAAAATATATACCGCACTAGTGTGGGAGATCAAATTTTTAATGTAATCAATTATGTTGTATACACGTTGTTTACGATTATATGTATTTTTCCATTCTACTATCTGTTTATCAATACGATCAGCGACAACGATCTGGTTGTAAAGGGATTAATAAACTTCATCCCAAGAGGCATTCATTTTGGAAATTATGCGGCACTTTTAAATGTAAGTGACTTGATGAGCTCCTTTATCGTATCAGTCACCAGAACTGTGTTTGGTACATCGCTTATGGTTGCCGCATCAGCCTTCATAGGCTATCTCGTAACACAGCAGGAGATGTGGGGACGAAAAGTCTGGTACCGTTTTATCGTAATCACGATGTATTTCAATGCCGGATTAATTCCGTGGTTTTTGAATATGCAGATGCTTGGTCTGACAAATACCTACTGGGCATATATCATCCCAGGTATTGTGGCACCATACAATATTATTCTTGTAAAAACCTACATCGAATCTATTCCGAAGGAGCTTGAGGAAAGCGCAAAGATTGACGGCGCTTCTCATATCCGTATATTTGCACAGATTATCTGGCCGCTCAGCAAGCCAATTTTAGCGACCATTGCGATCTTCGGTGCAGTTGGAAACTGGAACTCATTCACTGATTCTTTGATATTGATGTCATCAAAGCCAGAGCTCTACACACTGCAGCATCGTCTCTACATTTATTTAAATCAGGCATCTAATCTAAGTGCATTGATGCAGTCAGGCGGTTCTGTCAGTGATTCAGCAGTAAAGTCAGCACTCAGCGGCAAGGTAATCAAGTACACAATCTCCATGGTAACGGTTATTCCGATTCTTGTTGTATATCCGTTCATGCAGCGTTACTTTGAAAAGGGAATTATGCTGGGAGCTGTCAAAGGATAATAAATGATGTTAACCGCAAGAGCGCGGAGCATATAAAAATTAGGAGGAAGAAAAATATGAAATTGAGAAAAGCGAGTGCACTGTTTATGGCGGCAGCTATGTCCGCATCAATGTTTGTTGTTCCTGCAGCAGCAGATGAGACTGAGGATCCTGCAAAGGCTATTCCGGAGGACGTGATTCCGGATGAGACTGTTACACTGAATGTATTTGACCAGCTGGCAAACTATTCAGGTGAGCAGATTGGTTGGTTTGGACAGGTCATGTTAGAGAAGTTTAATGTAAAGTTAAATATCATTCCTGACAGTGACGGAACTTATGAGACACGTATGGAGTCAGGTGATCTTGGTGATCTTGTAATCTGGGGAAATGACGGTGATGAATATCTGCAGGCAGTAAATAAGGGCATGCTCTTTGACTGGAATGAGGACGATATTCTTGCAGACTATGGTCCGTATATTGCAGAACATATGCAGCCAGCACTTGAGAAGAATACACAGATTTCCGGCGGAACAACGTATGGAATCGGATTTGATATTGCAACAGATGCTAATCAGCGTCAGGATATCATGTATGAGTGGGATCTTCGCTGGGATCTTTATAAGGAGCTTGGCTATCCAGAAATCACAAATCTTGATGATATGGTAGATGTTCTGGCACAGATGAAAGAACTTTGTCCGACAGATGATAATGGAAAGACTACCTATGGCGTATCATTATTTGCAGACTGGGACGGAGATATGGTTATGTTCGTAAAGTCGACTGCATCTGCATATTTTGGCTATGATGAATTTGGAATTGGCCTTTATGATTCTGATAAACAGGAGTATCATCCATGCTTAGAGGAGAATGGACCATACCTGACAGCTCTGAAATTCTATAACACTCTGTACCAGAAGGGACTTTTAGATCCAGATTCCCAGACACAGGGATATGATGGCATGGTAGAGGATTATCAGAATGGTACTGCATTCTTAAATGTATTTAATTTCCTGGGCTCTTCTCTGTATAACAGCGAAGCACATACAGCAGAGGGCAAGATGATGGCTCCGTGTCCGCCGTCAGAAGCAGAGCCAATCGCTTATGGCCAGAATATTTATGGCGGAAACAGACCGTGGACCATCGGTGCAAATACTGAGTATCCAGAACTTTGTATGGCAATTATCAACTGGCTTGCAACACCAGAAGGACGTATGACACTTGAGTATGGTCCAAAGGATGTATGCTGGTACTATGATGAGGATGGAAATACATGCTTTACCGATCTTGGAAAGAGCGCAAAGCTTGATGGAAAGACAGAAATGTCTGATGGCTACAGCGGCACCTTCGAAGATGGAAACTTCAAGATCAACAATACAACATGGGCACTTGATACAACAAATCTTGATTCAAAGGTTGGCGAGACTTATAACTACAAGAGATGGTCAAGCTTTAACTCTGCAGCAGGTTCTGAGATTGAGCAGGATTGGAGAGATCACAATAACTGCGAACTGTTTGATGATTACTTTAAGAATGTAAATCTTCATATCGCACCTGGTACCATGTATTCTGCAGGTGTAAGATCTGATGAGCTTCAGCTTGTATGGACACAGGTAACAACATGTATCAAAGAAGGTTCCTGGAAGGCAATCTACGCTTCCTCTGATGAAGAATTTGACAAGATCGTAGCTGATATGGTTGCACAGGCAAACGAGTATGGCTATGATCAGTGTGTAGAGTTCCAGGAGAATGAGGTAACACTTCGTGCAGCAGCAGAAGATGCAGCAAGAGCCGGAGAGGTTGTTGAGTAAAACAAAATAAAAATCACTTTTGTTAAAAAGGGGTCTGACCAAATGGTCAGACCTCTTTTGGCAGATTAATTTAATTCTCCCATTCTCGTAATCCCTACATAGATATAACTAATCTTGTACCAGGTGGCAAAGTCTACCACGCCTGTCTGTGGCAGCCCGAAAATATTCTGAAAGGCGCGAACTGCCTCCGCAGTTGCCTCATCATAGTAGCCAGTTGGCGTGAGGGGAGGAATAGTAGTGTAGACCTTCGATATTTCAAGTAATTGCTCCTGAAGCTGCTGTACCTTTGGACCAGAGCTTCCTACTGTCAAATCATAGCGCGGCCATGATGCCGGGATACCTGCGATCTGCTGTGCAGTATTAATATAGAGATCATCACCATAATAATAGCGAAGAATTTCGATAGGCGAATAGCCCTGCTCGCCAAGCGATGCCGATCCCCACTGGCTCATCCAGTTAGGGCATGAAACACGTTTTCCATCGCAGTACTGAGTCAAAATGGGCTGTCGCACGTCAGGACGTGAAAGATACTGGTCAAAAATCTCATCAACGATAATCGAAATAGAATCAAAAATATTGCGCCCATAAATCCATTTATGATCATAGGCAGTTGATGATGTGATTGTAAAATCATAACCCTGATTGCGATACCATTCTGTATATACACGGTTGAGCGTGAAAGACATGATTGCCAGGATATTTGACACAAGAGCACTTTCCGGCCACGTTGCATAAATTTCACTGGAAGCTACATTTTTAATATAATCTCTGTAAGGCACGTAGTAATCTGGTGCCGTGCGGTCAGATGGTGTGCCGTCATGAACAACAATAGTTTCTGGAATAACTACACGGCTTAATACAACCTCACCTGACTCGTAGGAGGGTTTTACTTCGGCCTCAGGATTTTTAGGGGGATAGGTGCCATAAAGTGTATGCTCAGGAATCTCAATTAAATTATTTAAACTAGATCCAATAGGACGAAGACGTGCCATCTGGATAGCAGTCTGGTCAGGAAGCACCTCAGTACCTCGAATAGTAAGAGGTTCAAAACCAGGTGCACTGATCGTGAGAATCAGTGCAGAGTAAGGCCGTGGTTCATCAGGCTTCAGGCTGTAGTCAATAGGCGGTGTTGCGACAGATAAATCAGGTGTCTGACCGACAGAATTTGTTGAAAGCTCCTCCAAAATCGTGTCAGGATCAGATTCGTCAGCTATAGAAACGCTGGCACCATCAATAGGATAATTATTTTGCGCAGAAAGAACAGTAGTCAAAAGAAAGCCGCTGTCAGGCGTGTCAGAAGAAAACGAGCGAAGAAGACTCATAAATTAGAAATCCTTTCACATCAGCGTAAATCCCTATTAGTATATGCACAATTCTTCACAGGCATGAAAAAAGCCACGGGAAACCCCGTGGCTTTATATAGCTTTTATCCCTCAATCGGAACAATTTTACAGCAGTTAGGTGTATCAACCTTAAGTGGACGGCCATTCATAACAAGAAGACCTTTCTCGTAATCAACAGTAAAGAAAGTAATTGAGTTAGAGTTCTTGTTAATACTTGCAACATGCTTATTATCCGGGAAGACAGAAATGTGCTTCGGGAAATCACCGCTGATTGGAAGAACGCATTTCATATAAAGAAGGCCGTTCTCCGGATCACGCTCATATAGTGCAAAGCTGTTGTCTCCGGCATTAGAGCAAAACAGATACTTATCATCGCTTGTAAACTGCATTGCACATGCAGCAGACTGCTCGTCATATTTCTTTGGCAGTGTGGATACAAGCTGCTTAAACTGAAACTCAGGCTCATTTGGATGAGGAAGATAATTATAGACTGTTACATAATTCTTCAGCTCAGAGATCATGTACATATGACGGTCATCCTTTGAGAAGAGCATACGAAGCGGTGCAGAATTTAATTCACAGTGAATGATATCGGCAAGTGTAAGATGACCATTAGAGTGATCAAAACGATATGCCTTAATGTTATCAAGACCAGTATCTACCATGCAGAGGAACTTTTCGTCCGGAGTAAACTGAACGCATGTGATATGTGGACGGAAATTACGCTCACCGATTGTACCAGTACCGTGATCAAAGATTTCAGATGCAATGCTTCCAACAGAACCATCCTCATTGATATTAAGAATAGTCATCTTACCATCGTGATAACCAGCAGTAACTAAAAACTTTCCAGCCTTATCAACAGTCAGATAACAGGTACGCATACCGCGGATAGAAGCAGTATTTAAATATTCAAGATCACCGTCAGGAAGGATCTTAAATGCGGCAACACCCTCATCAACAACAGAATACAAATATTTGTTATTGCGGGAAGCAACAAGATAAGAAGAATTGTTGACAGAAACTTCCTTTCGTTTGGTAAAGATGCCCTTTTCTACATCTACGTCCATAATGCTGATGCCTTTGCTGGAACCATAATAGGTGTAAGAGCCTACATATGCAACATATTTTTGTGCCATAAAAGTAAACCTCCTAGTTATATAAATGCCGCTGCATCTGCCTGATTTACACTCAAAAACGGCTGCAGACAGATTCATTCAAATCATGTGGCATAGTCTGCTAAACTGCCATACCTAAGCATACCACATTTTGGAAAAATATTCAAATAAAATTACTTGACAACATAAAAAAAATAGGTATAATTGTCTATTGTGAGTTTAGCAAAACTAAACCTGAGGTTTAATAATAGGATTGCAGAAATAATACAAAACATTTTGTTTAGCTTTACTTCGCTTTTACAAAATCTGTTTTATTGTTTGTTTTGCAGTCACATGGATGCAATATGGGAGGTAAATGTGGAAATCGGACAGAGGATAAAGCAGCTGAGAGTCATGAAGGGGCTGACGCAGGAAGAGCTGGCAGACCGCGCGGAGTTATCGAAGGGCTTTATATCACAGGTAGAGAGGGATCTGACCTCTCCATCGATTGCGACACTGATGGATATTTTGCAGTGTCTGGGCGTTTCTGTCAGCGAGTTTTTTACAGAAGAACCCGAAGAACAGATTGTATTTACAAAGGAAGATTACTTTGTTAAGAAGGATGAAGAGAATAAAAATACGATTGAGTGGATCGTTCCAAATGCACAGAAAAATCAGATGGAACCCATTCTTTTGAAATTAGAGCCAGGAGGATCAACAGATCCAGACAACCCGCATGAGGGAGAAGAGTTTGGATATGTCTTAAACGGCGCTGTCACAATTCATCTGGGAAATAAGGTTTACCGGGCAAAAAAGGGAGAAACCTTTTACTATGTATCTGGTAAGCAGCATTACTTAACATCAAAGGCAGGCGCGACAGTACTTTGGATTAGTTCACCGCCGACGTTTTGATCAGGTATCAGAAAAAATGTGTGAAAGGTATGGTTTTATAGTACAATGAAAGAATCACTGGTTAAATTGGAGGGTATCACAAAAAGCTATGATGGGCAGATGATACTAGATGATTTAAATCTTGATATTTATCAAAATTCATTTGTAACGCTGTTAGGACCAAGCGGCTGCGGAAAGACCACAACGCTTCGTATCATCGGCGGTTTTGAGACACCTGACAAGGGAAAGGTTATTTTTGACGGACAGGATATTACATCACTTCCGCCTCATAAGAGAGCATTAAATACTGTATTCCAGAAATATGCACTCTTTCCTAATATGACAATAGAAGAAAACATCGCTTTTGGCTTAAAGATCAAGAAAAAGTCAAAGCAGTATATTAAAGATAAGATTGCGTATGCATTAAAGCTTGTTAACCTGAAAGGTTACGAGAAGCGTATGCCAGATTCTCTTTCAGGAGGACAGCAGCAGCGTATTGCGATTGCGCGCGCTATTGTAAATGAGCCTAAGGTGCTTCTTCTTGATGAACCGCTTGGTGCACTTGATTTAAAACTCCGTCAGGACATGCAGTATGAGCTAATTCGTATGAAAAAAGAGCTTGGCATTACCTTTATCTATGTCACACACGACCAGGAAGAGGCACTTACAATGTCCGACCATATCATTGTAATGAACCAGGGCTATATTCAGCAGCAGGGTTCTCCGGAAAAGATCTATAACGAGCCAGAGAATGCATTCGTTGCAGATTTTATCGGTGACAGTAACATCATCGGTGCAACCTTCATTCAAGACGAGCTTGTAGAGATTTTAGGAAGCCGTTTTGCATGTGTGGATAAAGGCTTTGGAAGAAATAAGCCAGTTGATGTCGTGATTCGTCCAGAGGATGTAGATCTTTTGCCAGAGGGTCAGGGAAGTCTCGAGGGAGTAGTTACTCATATGATCTTTAAGGGTGTACATTACGAGATGGAGGTCATGGCCGGAGGTTTTGAGTGGCTTGTCCACAGTACTGACATGTTCCAGGTTGGAACAAAGGTAAGCATCCATGTCGATCCGTTTGACATTCAGATTATGAACAAGCCGGAATCCGAGGATGAGGAGGCGATGGGGGTCCATGAATAAGAAAAAATTGTTATCTGGACCGTACTTTGTCTGGATGATTCTCTTTACTATAATCCCGCTTTTAGTGATTGCCTGGTATGGATTTACAGACCGCACAGGTGCCTTCACGCTTGCCAATGTAAGAGCCATAGCAAGTCCAGAGCATTTAAAGGCACTTGGACTATCACTTAGTCTATCAATTGCCTGTACGATTCTTTGTTTGCTGATTGCATATCCGCTTGCCATGATTTTAAAAAAAACAGGTATGGGCAAGAAAGGCTTTGTTGTATTTATATTTATCCTGCCGATGTGGATGAATTTTTTGCTTCGTACCTACGCATGGTTAAATCTTCTTGATGACGGCGGTATTTTATTTAATATCTGCAGAAACTTAGGTCTTCCGACATTTAGTGTGGTAGGAACAAACGCGGCAATCATTATGGGTATGATCTACAACTTCCTGCCATTTATGGTTCTTCCACTGTTTAACGTTCTCACAAAAATTGATGAGAATGTATTAAATGCAGCAAGAGATCTCGGTGCAAACAGTGCGCAGGTATTTTTTAAAGTAACATTGCCGCTTAGTCTTCCAGGTATTATAAGCGGTGTTACAATGGTATTTGTTCCGTCACTGACCACATTTGCCATCTCAGATCTTCTTGGTGCGAGAAAGATTATGTTAATCGGAAACATTATCGAGCAGGAATTTTCCACAGCTGATAACTGGCATCTTGGCTCAGGACTTTCACTTGTCTTAATGGTATTTATCTTAATCAGCATGGCAGTACTTGAGCACTACGATAAAAACGGGGAGGGAACATCATTCTGATGAAAAAATTAAAATCTTTTTTTTCGGGCATGTACCTTACACTGATCTTTATCTTTTTGTATGCCCCGATTGTAACATTAATTATTTTTTCCTTCAATGAAGGAAAAGGAAGCCGCTGGAAGGGATTTTCCTTAAAGTGGTATGAGGATTTATTTGAGAGCAGAATGATCATGGAGGCTCTCAGCAATACATTAATTATAGCATTTGTGTCCGCAATAGTTGCCACACTGGTAGGCACAATTACATGTATCGGTATCAATGCATTAAAAGGAAAGTTTAAGACAACTTATATGGCTATAAACAACATTCCGCTTATGAATTCCGATCTTGTAACAGGACTTTCATTGATGCTTGTATTTATTTCTGTTGGCTGGAAGTTTGGCTTTTCTACTATATTAGTGGCGCATATCACGTTCAATATTCCGTATGTGATCTTAAGCGTTATGCCTCGTCTTCGCCAGACAAATGTAAGTACTTACGAGGCAGCTATGGATTTAGGTGCAACGCCACTGTCTGCTTTTTTTAAGGTTGTGCTTCCAGATCTTGCACCGGGAATTACATCTGGATTTTTACTGGCATTTACGATGTCTTTAGACGATTTTATCATCACCTACTTCACCAGAGGCGCCGGAATCAATACGCTGTCAACATTAATATACAGTGAAGTAAGAAAGGGCATCAAGCCAACAATGAACGCACTGTCAACAGTGATGTTTGTTTCTGTACTACTGTTGTTAGTTTTAATGAACACGCTTCCGGACATGCGCGATAAAAGAAAAAGAAAACAAGAGGAGAAAAGTTGACTATGAAAAGAAGAGTATGGGCAGCAGCATCTGCTGCAATGATGGCAACTACTGCATTTGGCGCACAGGCTGTATTGGCAGATAAGTATCCAAATGGCCAGGTAAAGGTATTTAACTGGGGCGAATATATTGACGAGGATCTGATTGACGAGTTCGAAGATGAGTATGGTATCGAAGTTATCTATGATACATTTGATACAAATGAGGCTATGTATCCGCGTGTAGAGGCAGATCCAAGTCTTTATGACGTTATCTGTCCATCTGACTATATGATCGAGAAGATGATCCAGAATGATGTTCTGCAGGAGATCGACTGGGATCAGATCACAAACAAGGAAAACATTGGAGAAGTTTACTTAAAGAGCTGCGAAGGCTTTGATCCAGGCAATAAATATTGTGTTCCATATACATTCGGAACAGTCGGCATTCTTTATAATAAGGAATTAGTAGATGAGGATGCTGTAATTGACAGTTGGGATGTACTTTGGGATGAGACATACAAGAACGATATCATCATGCAGGATTCTGTGCGTGATGCATTTATGATCTCCTTAAAGCGTCTTGGATACTCCTGCAACACAACAGATGAGGACGAGTTAAACGAGGCAATGGAGGAGTTAAAGATCCAGTCCAAGTTAAACAAGGCTTACACCATCGACGAGGTGCGTGATAAGATGATCAACGGTGCAGCAGCAATCGGTGTTATCTATTCAGGTGAATATCTGTACTGCCAGGAAGAGAACGAAGACCTTGAATATGTAATTCCAAAAGAGGGAACAAATATCTGGTATGATGGCTGGGTTATCACAAAGGGCTCCGAAAATGTAGAAAATGCACATAAGTGGATTGATTTTCTGTGCAGTCAGGAAGCAGCTTATGATAATTTCGAGTATATCTACTACGGAACACCAAATATCGCAGCACAGGAGTTAATCGACGAAGATATTGTAAACAATCCTGGTGTATTCCCAGATAAAGAGACCATCGAAAAGTGTGAGGTTTATAATTACCTTGGCAAAGAAGCCGAAGATATGTATTATGAGCTTTGGAAGAAGGTAAAATAAAATAGTTGCAAAAAATACAAACCTGTATTAGAATAATGGTGCTGAGAAAAGCGTAAACAAAATTTCCAAGGAGGAAAAACAAATGGCATACAAGATTAGTGATGAGTGTATTATGTGTGGTACCTGTGAGGGTGAGTGCCCAGTAGGTGCAATCGCAGAGGGCGAAGGCAAGTACGAGATCGACGCAGACGCATGCATCGAGTGCGGAAGCTGCGCAGCTGCATGTCCAGTAGGCGCAATCAGCGAATAATTTATTCACTGTCAGCGAAAAGACTGTCCGAGAGGGCAGTCTTTTTTGCTTACGTTTTATGTTTTCTTTTCCAAGGCAGTCGGCTCGCGGCAGCCTCTTTTTGTTCACGCGACTTTTTGCGGCGCATAAAAAGTGTTTCGTCAAGCTTGCGAAAGCGCTCCTCTGCCTCATCATCCTGCAGCCGCATCCTATAATCCATCTCCTTAATAACCTTTGTGCTGACCTGCTCAGTGATTTTTTCTGCGATAACATTGTCAAGCTGCACACCTATCTTTTCGCAGATTGTATCTGCAAGCTGGGCGTTAACATCAGCAGAGTGTCGGCATAGTGCCTCATCTAAAATACGGTTCATAACATCTTCAAATTCCTCCATGCGAAGTTTTCGTGCAAGCTCCGTCTGCTTTGCAGAGACAGGAAGAATAGCCGGAAGCGTATCAGGCAGCTCACTGGCTCGTTTATTCATCTCATCAGATAATTTTACCAGATAATAAAATTCATCATCATCCAAAAGAGCCAGTCTGGGAACCACCAGCTTAATAGCCTTTAACTGATAGCCCGCATCACGCAAAATCTTAATCCGCTGAAACATCAGAAGCTGCGCATTTGTGTAGCAGCGATAGCCCTGATCATTTCTCATGATAGGAAGACCAAGCTCCTCCTCCCAGTATCGAAGCACATGAGCCTCCATATTGAGCTGCTTGCAGGCGTCCGAAATCAAAATGGGCTGTTCGTCAGCGGCCTGAATAGTTTCCTGCAATTGCTGTTCTGTTTTTTCCTCTCGATCCTGCATAAATTCCTTCCTTTCTAAAATGAAAGCTGTGTTCACATGAACATCAAAATATCCTATAGCGATACTATATCAGCTTTTAAGGGCAGCGCGAAAAAATTCCTTCGCTTCATTTTTCCAAATTTTTCGAGGATTCTACATTGCTTTGCATACAAAAAGGGTGGTATCATTTCTTTATATAGAGAGAAAAGAAGGGAGAAAAAACAAATGAAACAGATATTTTCTTATCTGATTCCGTATCGGGCAAGAATGGCAGTCGGTTTTTCAATAAAGGTTGCTGCTACCATTGTTGAACTTTTGATTCCGTGGGCACTTTCTATCATGGTAGATAAGGTGATTCCGACTGAAAACATTGGCTTTGTATTTGCGTGGGGCGGTGTAATGATTTTATTTGCGCTTCTTGCGCTGATTGGAAATATCGTGGCAAACCGCATGGCATCGCTTGTTGCCAGAAATACAACAGAAAGAATCCGTCTGCAGCTGTTTTCAAAGATCAGCTTTTTATCTGCCAGACAGCAGGAGCAGATAGGACAGGCATCACTAATTTCAAGATCAACATCAGATACTTACAACATTCATCAATTTATCGGTATGATGCAGCGCCTTGGCGTGCGTCAGCCTATCATGCTTATCGGAGGTCTTGCCGTCACGCTTTCAATGGATGCGCCGCTTACATGCATCATGCTGGCACTTCTTCCAGTCATGGCATTTCTTGTATATTTGTTTTCAAGTAAAGGTGTGCCAATGTACACAAAGGTGCAGGAGGCAGTAGATCGCTTTGTGCGTCTTGTAAGAGAGGACATTGCAGGTATTCGTGTCATCAAGGCACTGTCAAAGACAGACACAGAAAGAAGTAAATTTGCAAAAATAAATGAAGAAGTTGTAACGCGTGATCAGCATGCCGGAATGATCATGGGTGCAATGAACCCAGTTATGAGCATCATTTTAAATATAGGATTGGTGCTAGTTCTTTTCGTAGGTGCAAAGCGTGTCAATGAAGGATTAACAACACCAGGTGTCATCATGGCATTTATGTCATACGTGACAATTATTTTAAATTCAATTTTGTTTTTGTCACGAATTTTTGTAATGTATTCAAAGGCATCTGCATCAGCAAGACGTATCAGCGAGGTATTAAATCTGCCTGAGGATCTTATGGTAGAGCATCCTGTTGGAAATGTAGATTCAGTAGTAGAAAAGGCAGTGAATGAGGCAGAGGCAGCCGCTGCCAAAGAGACAGGTGCAGAGTTTGTCCTGCCGCAGATTATCTTCGATCATGTATCCTTTCGTTATGAGGATGGGGACGGTGAGGACTGTCTGCATGATGTAAGTTTTACAGTAAATAAAGGAGAAACGCTTGGTATCATAGGAGCCACCGGTTCAGGAAAGACAACTATTGTGAATCTTTTGATGCGCTACTATGATCCAGACGAGGGACACATCTATGTCAATGGTCGCGATGTGCGAACCTACACGTCAAAGGAACTCATGCCTCTTTTTGGTGCTGCCTTCCAAAATGATGTTATTTTCCATGATACAATCTATGAGAACATTCGCTTTGGACGCGATGTCTCAAAGAAAGAAGCAATGGCAGCAGCACAGGATGCGCAGGCTGTCGAATTTATTGAGGAAAAGGGACTTGATGCTATGCTTGCCATCAGGGGAATGGATCTTTCAGGCGGACAAAAGCAGCGTCTTTTAATTACAAGAGCGCTCGCAAAGCATCCGCAGATTCTTGTGCTTGACGATTCATCAAGTGCGCTCGATTATGCGACAGATGCACGTCTTCGCAGGGCAATTCAGGAAAATTATGGCGATCTTACATCCATTATTGTAGCGCAGAGAATCAGTTCAATTTACCGCGCCGATAAGATTATCGTTCTTGAAGATGGAGAAATGATCGGCTATGGAACACATAAAGAGCTGATGGAAAGCTGTGAGGTCTATAGGGAAATCAGCCAGTCACAGATGGGAGGTGGTATTGATGAAGCATAATAAGAATATGAAACAATATGAAGAAAAAAATGCTCCAAAGCTTAACCATGATATCACGCTGGAAGAGATCGAGGCCGCATGCCGCGCACATCAAAAGGAAAATGATAACCGCAACATGGCAGAGGAGTGCCGCGCTATTGCAAGAGAACAAAAAGAAAAAATGCAGGCACAGTTTACAAAAGGAAAGGGTGAAAAGCGTCATATCCTGCTTCGCCTTGGCCGTTATCTGTGGCAGTTTAAAGGTTGGTTGTTTCTTGCTATCTTGTTAAGTATAAGCTCAAATCTGCTGTCGCTAGCAGGTCCTATGTATTCTGGCTATGCCGTCGATGCGATGGTTGGCAAGGAACAGGTAAATATGGAGCGTGTAATTTACTGCTGTGAGATCATGATCGCGCTGTATTTAGTATCAGCAGCACTTGCCTATATCTTAAATCTTGTCATGCTTCAGATTACAAAGCGCATAGTCTCAACTATGCGAAGCAATATCTTCGACCGCCTGATGCGTCTTCCTGTCAGCTTCTTTGATACGCACGCGGCAGGCGACATTATAAGCCGTATCACCTATGATGTAGATACAATAAACACAAGCCTTTCAAATGATGTTGTGTCACTTGCTGCAAGCTTTATTACAGTAATAGGCTCGCTAGTTATGATGCTTTTAATTTCACCGCCGCTTGTATTGATTTTTGTTGTTACTGTACCGCTTACAATCTTCTTTATTAAAAAGCTTACAGGACTTACAAGACCTCTTTTTCGTGCCCGTTCAGGAAAGCTTGGCGAGTTAAATGGCTTTATAGAGGAGATGCTTGCAGGTCAGAAAAGCTTAAAGGCATATCATCAGGAAGTCAATACAATAGGCAAGTTTCAGGCAAAAAATGAGGAGGCTGTGGATGCCTATTACCGCGCCGATTACATGGGCAGCATGGTAGGACCGTCAGTAAACCTTGTCAACAATATTTCACTTGCACTAGTCACGATCTTTGGAGCGATTCGTTTTATATTTGGTCAGATGACACTTGGAAATATTTCCTCATTTGTTCTGTATTCCAGAAAATTTTCTGGTCCAATCAATGAGTCTGCAAATATCATGAGCGAGCTGCAGTCAGCACTTGCCGCCGCAGAGCGCGTGTTTAGACTGCTTGATGAGACAGAGGAGCCAGCTGACAGCACAGATGCGAAAGTACTCACCGACATTTACGGAGACGTAGAACTGTCACATGTAAGCTTCGGCTACACAAAGGATCATACTATTATCCATGATCTAAGTTTACATGCAGAACCGGGCAAGCTTATTGCAATAGTCGGTCCTACAGGAGCTGGAAAGACAACCATCATAAATCTTTTGATGCGTTTTTATGATATTGACAGCGGAAAAATTACTATTGATGGAAATGACATTACAAAGGTTACAAGAGACAGTCTGCGCCGTGCATTTGCCATGGTACTGCAAGATACGTGGCTGTTTCACGGAACAATTTATGAAAATATCGCCTACGGCAAGCCAGATGCCACACTCGAAGATGTGAAACGTGTCTGCAAAGCCGCCCGTATTCATAACTATATAATGCGTCTGCCAAAGCAGTACGACACAGTACTTACGGACGATGGAAGAAATATTTCAAAAGGACAAAAGCAGCTTCTAACTATCGCCAGAGCGATGCTTCTTGATGCACATATGCTGATACTCGATGAGGCTACATCAAATGTCGATACAAGAACAGAGCTTCAAATTCAGGAAGCCATGCTGGAGCTTATGAAAGACAAGACATGCTTTGTCATAGCACATCGCCTCTCGACAATTCAGAATGCAGACTGTATACTAGTTGTAAAAGAAGGCGAAGTAATCGAACAGGGAACACATGATGAACTTATGGAGAAACGCGGCTTCTATCGCTCACTGTATGATTCACAGTTTGCAGGAAAACAGATTTAAGAAAGGAAGAAATTTATGAAAGATTTGTCAAAGACCGAACTTTTAATTATGAAATGTGTATGGGGTTCTGACCATCCAGTGACAGCGACACAGATTCAGCAGATTTTGTTAGAAAAATATCAGACCGAACTTGACCGCAGATCACTCGGCACGCTTATGTATCGTCTTGATCAGAAGGGCTATGTCAACGTAGATGTCAGCACAAGAGTAAACCTATATACAGCAAAGGTGAAGGAAGAGGAGGCGAGAAAAAAGAAGGGAAGAGAAATCTTAAAGCTCTGGTATGACGGCTCTCTTGATCAGCTTGTCTCAGATCTTTACAGTGCAGAGGATGAGGACGAAGAAGATAACTGATGAAAAAGAAAGGCAGGTGAAAACATATGGAAACATCAGAGTGGTTCAACTTTTTCTTTCAGTGGGCAGCAACATTATTTTGGATTTTCTTTCTGACTGGAATGACAGGAAGCATAATAGCAAATTTGTGGCGCTTTGCCAGAAAACGTCACTTTATAAACGATACGATCTTTATGAGGATGCTTCTTTGGCCTGTTTTGATCAGTTTCTTTGTCCCGGTGATTTTTTTGTACTGGCAGCAAAAAGAAGGCAGACATGCATTCCAATATGAAATGTTTCGTTCAGCAGGATTTGTGACGCTTATGCTTAGTGCTGTTATAATTATATGGCTGGCAGGCGCTTTGCGAAGAACTGCTATTACATTATGTCAGCTTAATAGCCTGTATCAGTTAAAAATAAACGCGAAGCGAGATCTTTTATGGCAGGAGGATGAGCAAAAGGAAACATATAAGCTTTGCGCTAAAATGGGTATCTGCCGCCATGTTAATGTTTTTATAAGCAAAGAGATTGTGTCGCCAATGACAATGGGATTTTTAAATCCATGTATTTTTCTTCCGGCAGGTGAAATCGACAAAGAGACGCTTAGGCTAATTCTAGTGCATGAACTGACGCATATTCATCATAAAGATTTCTTAATGAAGCAGATGATGCTTGTGATTTCAAGTCTTTATTGGTTTTGTCCGGGCATAAATGAGCTTTTTGCAGAATTAAATGTATGCAATGAATATTATTGTGACCTTGACAGCATTAAACAGCTTGGCATCGAGCAACATGAATATTTTTCAAAGATTCGTGCCTTTGCAGCCGATCAGAAGCAGCGGCGTGCATATGCGTATTCAGCACTGTGCGAAAACAAAAACACGTTAAAAGCGCGTGAGCGTGCCGCTCAAAAGACTAAACTTGCACAAAACAGTAAGATGTTTACAACAACAGGACGTATAACAGCTGTAATTCTTGCAGGTATTATCTTATGTACAAGTGCCTATACAATCAGCTTTGCATCAATAGTCAGCTATGATGCCGCGATGAAATTTGTCACATCAGAAGAAACGGAGTATCAGAAAAAGCAGACAGAGCTTGATGCATCTGACCTTTATTTTACTGGTGATGAGATTAAAATTGATGAGCTGCTATCAAAAAAATCAGCCCATAAATATGGTTCAGATGAACAAAAATGGACGCTGCAAAAAGATCAAGAGATTCAGTTTGGGCCTTTCTACAAAGAAAAAGGCGAGAGTATATGGGTTTATACATACGCGAACTATAGAGTAGAATATGGAATCATCCGTGATACGAAAAGACGCTGCCTAGAAGGAAAGAATGAAGGCCATAATTTTGATATAGAAGAGAGCGGGATGTATTATGTCTTTATCAGGAATTGGTCAGGAGAGCGGACAGAGGGTGGATCATTAGTGGTGCAGTAAAAGAATGAAGCTAAATAGTTGCCTTAAGGAAAATGTAAGAAAAAATATATATAAATGTTAATTGACGGATTCGTAACATTGTGTTAGTATAACAACAAGATGTTACGAATCTTTTTTTGGTTATACATTGATTGTTTTCTACTTGCAATGTACAAAGGCGCCGAAGGTAAGTAGGGGGGATCAGTTGTGTAAAATATATCACAAAGGCGAAAGCCTAGAAGGAGGCTTCTATGAAAAAGAGAGGATTAGCAGCTGCTTTGGCTATGCTGACAATGGCAACGACGGGAACTGCGTTTGCAGCGACAAGTTTTTGGCAACCTGTGTATTATACAAATGTAGGGTATAATGCATCTACGGTTAAGAAGGTTGCAAATGCGGATCATGCTTATATTAGAGTAACAGAAAGCAATCATAATGAACTTTCTACAAACTATTTAGTTACAAGAGCAGATAATGGAGTGCAGATGACTCAGGGAGCTTTTGTTATTTCAAATGGAGATAGAAGTAGAAAATCAAATCCATATAAGTCAGGATATTATTAGTATTCAGGTAATTGTGTATTACGAATTAATGCAGCACAACAAGAGGCCAATTATACAGTTTGGGGAGAATGGAATCCGAACGGCTAAAAAATAAGCAAAATTTTAAGAGTATCACTCTAGAGGATTTCTCTAGGGTGATATTTCGTAGGAGGAGTCCGATGAAAAATAAGAAAAAGAAAATTTTAACAATGGTAGTTGTATACAGTTTGTTGGGAACATTGGGCGGATGTAGATTTGAAAGGAATGTTGATATTAGTATTCCAACGGAACTTGAAAAAACTCAATCAGAAATGAATCAGAACGATGAAGATATGAGTCAAGTTCAAAATGAAAGTGCGCGGACAAGTGCTGAGACATTGAGTGTTGTATATAAAAATATTGATCTAAATCTTTTTGCACAGGTATTTATGGAAACTTCAACAATAGAAGAAGCAGAAAAATATAAGCCGAAGCATTCACTTGGCGAGTATTACTATGAAATAGGTGGAAAGACAATTGTATATACTGGGATAACATCAGGTATTATCAGTTATGATGATGCGACAGATGGTGCAGGGGACTGTTATGATGCTATTATAAATTCATTAGGATATCTTACAAATGGAATGGGAAATTCATTTCGACAATTGTGTCCGGATGAAAATTTGGATACTTGTACAAAAGAACAAGCAATAGAAGCTTGTAGTAAATATGCACAGGCATGTGGATATGGAAGTGATTGTGATATTACAGTATATGCTTTTACATTGGATGCAATAGAAAAGGTTAATAAAGTGTTTTATGATAGTATCAGTGCGCCAGGTGAAGGGTTTGATATTGTGACAAAAGGTCAGGTGGAAGAACTACGAGATGAAGGAAAAGATGAAGAAGCAGAAAAAATGGATAATCAATTACATAGCGCAACTGGGCGCGGATTGCCATGGAAAAAAGAGCATGAAGCAATGGTATTGTATTATCGTTCTGAGATCAATGGACTTTTGATGGATTCGCATGAAAGTGGACTGGAAATAGTCTATGTTCCATATATGGATAAAATTGTATTAATAAAAGGAAATGTTCCTTGCCAACAAACTGCTGTATCAAAAATCAGTGAATTGATTAGCAAGGAAGCAGCAGTGTCTCAGGTAGCACAGACGTTGGGCATACGGACACAGGATGATATACAAATTGATGCGGTTTCGTTAGTGTATGCAATGCAATATGCAGGAACAGATCAGTTGTGTGCAATTCCTTCATGGAAAGTAGATTATGTATTGAAAAATGCAGATGAAAATACAAAAATCAGAGACTCTGGATCATTATGGATTGATGCAGTAAGTGGGTTTGTGGCTGATTATTGGAAACAAGATTAGAGTGAGGTAACGATATGTCAAATTGTTTTCGCATGGATTTGAAAAGAAGTATTTTCTGTAAAAAATTTTGTGCGGTCGTGCTTGGTGTGTTGATAGTATTGATTATTTCAACATGGGATGATTTAAAAATGTATACGAGATGGGGGGATGTTCCAGGATATAGCGGACCAGTTGATACACTGGCAAAAAGTTTGGCGTTTGATAAATTTAAAATAGTAGTAGTGTTTTTGCTGGGTGGACTCTATACGGGAAGTTATTGCAGTGATATGCAAAGTCGATATATTCGGTCTATTTTTACAAGAACAACAATTACATCATATACATTAACGAGGTTTGCAGTTAACTGCTTGGCGATTATTTTAGGAATGTTAGTATCTTTTGGACTCTATAGTATTCTTTGTCTTTTCGGAGGGATGCCATTAGTAGGAAGTTATGTGGAAGGATTCTTTTACGGAGCCTTTGCAGTACGACATCCAGTTTTTTATCTAATTATGATGGCACTTCAGTTTGGTGTTATTACAGTGGCATGTAGTGGTATTGGTTTGTTGCTATCGGTATATCAGGCAAATTTGTTTGTGGCAGTAGGAACATGTGGACTGGTATTTTATGTGGCAGTCTCTTATATTCCGAGTAGAAGTATATTTAGTATACTCGGATTGATTTCTATGTCATCAACTTGGGGAAGTACAGTATCTCATAGAATTATGTTTTTATGGGGGATGCTGTATCCGCTGACCATATATGCTTTTTGTGCATTTTTCTTTGCGAGAAGACTAGAATGGAGGAAAAAACATGGGCTTATTTAAACGTTCAATGGCAGTTACTTCCATTAATTTTAATTGTTGGAGACAGGACTTTAGAGTAAAATTTATTCTTTTATTTACTGCACTTATTGTTTTTAATACATTGAAACCTGTTTTGCAGTACGGACTAGATAATGGTGCAGTATCTACACCACTTCTTCTTCCGTTACTATTTGGAAGTACGGAGATTTCAATAGGAACACCGAAAATGTACTTTCATATTGGGCTTATTTTGTTACTCTGTGATGCACCATTTTATTATCCAATTACACCATATGCAATCATGAGGAGCAAACGCTCTGGTTGGTGCATTGGTACTTGTCTGTACATAGCAGCAGTTTCACTTGTTTACATCGCATTTATTACAGTTTGCGCAGCACTGGTGGCTGTTCCCATTCTTTCTTTAAGTGACAGTTGGGATGGAGCAGCAGCGGATCTTATTTATGGAACTTCACAGATGAGTAAAGAGCAATTAGCTCAATTATATCCAGCTATTATTCCTATTGCCGTTGTAAAATATCTGTATCCAAGTGGAGCAACACTTTATACGTTTCTGACGGCATGGGCTTCCTTTACACTGCTTGGTATGATTTTATATTTGGTTAGCTTAATTAGCAAAAATATATTGTGGGGATTAGCTGTGACTGGAATCATTGTTTTTCTTGATCCGATATTGATGTGGCTTGCATGGCCTAAAAATTATTGGCTTCAATATTTTTCGCCTGTCTGCTGGACAAGTGTAGAGTCACTAGATTCTGTACAGGCACATCGGGCACTCACTATTCCAGCAATCTCAGCTCTGTATGTAATTTTGCTGTTAGTATCTTTTGTGGCAATCTATTATCAGAGTAAACGAATCATGATCACAGATTTGCAGGGAAACAATGAACAATAATGAGTGGTCAAAAAGAGAAAGTGAGGAACGCATAGAATGATAGAAATAAAAGATCTGACGAAAAGCTTTGATGGTGTGGAAGTTTTGTCTCATATTAGTATGACTTTAGAATCGGGTAAGATTTACGGACTTGTCGGTCGAAATGGTTCAGGAAAAACAATGTTGATGAAGCATATCTTGGGTTTCGTGTCGCCAACATCGGGAACCATCACAATTGATGGTAAAGTACTTGGAAAGGATATTGATGCGCCAGATAATATTGGAGCCATTATTGAAAATCCAGGATTTTTGCCAGGTTACTCAGGCTTTCGCAATTTGAAGATGCTTGCATCAATTCGTCACAAGATTTCCGATGAAGAGATTAAAAACGCAATTCGTCTTGTCGGACTTGACCCAGAGAGTAAAAAGCATGTAGGAAAATATTCGCTCGGTATGCGCCAGCGTCTTGGACTGGCACAGGCACTAATGGAGCACCCAGATATTCTTCTTTTGGACGAGCCATTATCAGGCTTAGATAACGATGGCGTGCAGGAAATGTACCAGATTCTTCTAAAGCAAAGAGAAGAGGGAAAGCTAATCGTTGTCGCCAGCCACAGCAGCGAGGATATCCGTGTCCTTTGCAATGAGATTTTCCATTTTGACAAGGGAAAGATGATCGATCACCAGATCGCAGAAAAGTAGTTCAAAGTAGAAAAATCATCACTTTGTTACAGTTTACGGCCAAGCCCGAAGGTGAATGGCTTTCACGAGCCGGACACTTGGAGCAGGTCTTTTAAAGTAATGTATGATAATAAAGAACATAAAAGGAACCTGCGGAGTTTGAGTTACAGTTTACGCGTCATGCTAGATCTGGACAAATTTCATGCTTGCATAGAAATTTGACAGATCAGCAGGACGAAGTGGACGCCCGTTCATGAACAAAACAAAGTTGCGAAGCAACGACGCACGGAACGTGCGGTTTTGCGAATGGGTGTCCAGTGGGCTGTAACGAAACTGGTCCGGCGACGAAACCATTACACCTAAGGGCTTTCGTAATGTAGCTTTGTGAAAATTATCACTTCACAGTTTTATTAAATTAAAGTGAAAAAGTGCTTGACAACTAAAACGTTGAAGAATATAATAAAAAACAGCTGAATAACAAAAAAATAAAAGCAAAGGATAATCAATGGTGATTACACAAGACCTTGATTTCCTTTGCTCTTTTTTGTAATTAGGCAGTAAAGGGCAGCCCTTGGGCAGCGAAAGGAGCAGATTATGAGAAAAAACAAAGCACTTGCATTGGCGCTTGTAGCGGCGATGACAGCATCGATGACACCGATCACGGCAATGGCTGATGAGACAGAGGGGTTAACTTCCTATTATACTTACCAGACTGCTGTGAATGAGATGGAGACATTCTGCGTACAGAATGCGCAGAACGCAAAGGAATTGCAGGTTCTCACAAACTGTATCGATGGACTTCTTTCCATGAATACAAAGGGCGAGTTGATTCCTGGTGTTGCAAAGGAGTGGGGTACTGAGGACAATGGTAAGACATGGACATTTAAGTTAAGAGATGATGCAACATGGGTTGATTATCAGGGCAATGAAATGGCAAAGCTGACTGCTATGGATTTTGCATATGGTCTTGAGTTTACCTTAAATTATTGGAAAAATGGGGCCACAAATACCTCGATGCCGATTGAACTGATTGAGGGAGCTTCTGAGTACTATGAGTACACTAAAGGTCTTGATGAAGAGACAGCGATGAATATTGATATTCAGGAGTTTCTTGACATGACAGGCATTTCAGTACCAGATGATTACACATTTGTTGTAAGCTGTCTTGCAGAGAAGCCATATTTCGATACAGTATGTACATATGCTTGTATGTATCCAATCTCAGGTGCACTTCTTGAGAGTATTGGAGCAGATGGATATCTTGCAGCAAGCTACGATCAGATCTGGTATGATGGTCCGTATACTATCACAGAGTATATTCAGGGAAATGAAAAGATTCTGACAAGAAATGATTCATGGTATGACACAGACAGCACTACTTTCGATGAAGTTGTAATTAAGATGGTAGATTCTCTTGATACTGCATTCCAGCTGTATCAGACAGGAGAGCTTGATGCTGTTGAGCTGACAGAGAGTAATGTTAAGATTATCTACGAGGATGAGAATAACGAGTATCATGATCAGATGGTTGAGACTCGCCCGGATAAGTATTCCTGGCAGATGAAGTTCAATTATAATAAATTAGATGCAGAAGGAAACCCAGATACAAATTGGAACACGGCAATCGCAAATCTGGCATTTAGAAAGAGCTTATACTATGGACTGGATCTGGAAAGCTACTATGCAAGAACAAATGCAGTAAACCCATTAAAGTGTGAGAATAATGCTTACACAATGAGAGGTCTGTGTACCACATCAGACGGAACTGATTACGTTGATCTTGTTCTTGATAAGTTAGGCATCGGTGATTACAATGGTGAGACAATGGTTCGTCTTGATGCAGATAAGTTTGCTGAGTATAAGGCACAGGCAATTGAAGAACTGACAGCAGCAGGAGTTACCTTCCCGATTCAGTGTGATTACTACATTGCAAGCGGAAACCAGACACAGGCAGATACAGCACAGGTATTAAAGCAGGCATTTTCCGCATCACTTGGCGATGACTTTATTGTATTAAACATCAAAGAATATGTCAGCAGCTTTGCACAGGAAGTAAGAATCCCACATCTGTTCTCTATTGCAATCAGTGGATGGGGTGCTGACTATGGTGATCCTCAGAACTTCATGGTTCAGGAAACCTACGGAAACGATAACGCATATTTCTCAGCAAACTATACTTTTGCAAATGAGCTGACAGAAGAGACAGCGCCAGAGCTTGTAGAGACATATAAGACCTTTACAGATATGGTAGAGAAGGCAGATGCAATCACCGATAACATGGACAATCGTTATGAGGCATATGCAGAGGCAGAGGCTTACATGATCGAAAATGTGCTTTCACTTCCATTATATTATAACATTCATTGGCAGCTGACTCATGTAAATGATTACAGCAAGATTTATAGTCTGTATGGTATTGTAAGTGGTTATCGTTATGTAAACTTTGAGACATCCAAAGAACCATACACCACAGAGCAGTATGATGCTTTTGAAGCAGCTGCAAACTAAAAAAAAGAGTCGTCTCGTATGAGGCGGCTCTCTTTTTGACTTGCTCTAAAAATAAAAAAGACACCGTGATATTTCACGGTGCCACATGTTAGCAGCGCTACCAGGATTCGAACCTGGAAAATGCTGGAGTCAGAGTCCAGTGCCTTACCGTTTGGCGATAGCGCTTTAAGCAACATGTTTATGATAATACAGGATTGTCCAAATGTCAAGCATTTTTTTGAAAAATATATAAAATTTTGCTTTCTTTTCCCAAAAGGAAATGATATAATCAAAAGGAGCTGTTTTATGCTCTGGATGGAGGAACGAATATGTATACATTTACCAGCAGGGTTCGTTTCAGTGAGACGGACGAGAATGGAAAGCTGTCACTCGCAGGCATTATGAATTATCTTCAGGACTGCAGTGTCTTTCACTCAGAAGATGTAGGCAATGGAACGGATGTGCTTAAAAAGCGTGATCGGGTGTGGCTTTTAAATTCCTGGCAGATCATTATAAAAGAGCGTCCAAGATGCTGTGAATACATTGAAATCGGGACACAGGCGTACCAGTTTAAGGGAACGCTTGGCAAGCGAAACTTCTGCATCCAAAGACAAGATGGGACACAGTGTGTTGTAGCAAACTCAAACTGGGTGTTAGTTCAAAAATCGCAGATGCGTCCGGTGCGCATCACGGAGGAGGACAGCAGCCCTTACGAGCTTGGAACACCACTTGACATGCCATATGCAGATCGAAAGATTGCAGCGCCAAAGGAAGGCATCGTCATGGAACCTATAACTGTGCGCACCGAACATTTAGACAGCAATCATCATGTGAATAACACGCAGTATGTATTGATGGCAAGCCGTTACCTGCCGTCTGATTTTTCACTGCATCAGGTGCGTGCCGAATACCGTTATCAGGCACTTTTAGGTGATACGATGATTCCTGTTGTCACAAAAGAAGAAGATGGACAGATTATTGTCCAGTTAAAAAAGGATGAGCAGACTGCATATGCAGTAGTTGCTTTTCAGTAAAAGAAGATCACCGACAAAAACTTTGGATGTCGGCTGAATCATACAGAGAGCCGCGCAAACGGCAGAATGAGAGGAAATATGATCGAATTAGGAAAGATGCAGACGCTTACTGTGCTTCGTATTAAGGATTTTGGCGTCTATCTGGGACATGAAGGAGAAAAAGAGAGCGTGCTGCTTCCAAGAAAGCAGGTTCCACAGGGAACAAAGGAAGGAGATGAGATCGAGGTATTCGTATACAAGGATTCCATGGATCGTATCATTTCCACAACAAGAAGACCACTTCTTGTAATGGACGAGATGGCAGTGCTGACTGTTAAGGAAAAGACAAGAATCGGTGCATTCTTAGATTGGGGACTTGAGAAGGATCTTCTTCTTCCATTTAAAGAGCAGACAGTTCCAGTAAGAAGAGGAGAGCATTGTCTGGTGGCGCTGTACCTTGATAAGAGTAAGCGTCTTTGTGCAACAATGAAGGTGTACGAGCGTCTTCACAGTGACAGCCCATATCAGAAGGGAGATCAGGTAACAGGTACTGTTTACCGCGTAAATCCTGAGATTGGTGTGTTTGTTGCGGTAGATAACCGTTACTTTGGTTTGATCCCAAAGAAAGAAATTTACGATAATTACCGTACTGGCGATCAGGTTAATGCACGTGTCACAGAGGTGCGTTCTGACGGAAAGCTGAATCTGGCAGTTCGTGATAAGGCATATCTGCAGATGGATACAGACAGCGAGACGATTTTAAATGCAATGGAGTCTTTTGGCGGATATCTGCCATTTGGCGAGAAGGCAGAGCCGGATAAGATTAAAAGAGAACTGAAGATGAGCAAGAATGCGTTTAAGCGTGCACTTGGTCATCTGCTCAAGGAAGGAAAGATTGAGATCGGCGAGAATCGTATTGAATACAGAAAAGAGAAGTGAGTATGACGAAAACAGCAAAATTAAATTTGACGTTTCTGATTATTGCGATTTTTTCAATTGGAGGCTCATATGCCTATGCGCTCTTGACAAATGGCATGGAGCTTCCAATTTACGCAGATCTTTTAGTGGCACAGCTTCTGATCCTTCTGCCTGCATGGGGATATACAAAAAAGGAGCATATCAACCTTTATAAAGAGATTCGTCATCGCCGTTTGTGTTTTGGCGCACTTCTTTGTCTGGTTGGCATCACGCTTTTATCAATGCCGCTTTTATCATTTTTGAATCTGTTTAGCTCACTTTTTGTGCCGAATGCAGCTGCAGGGCTTGCAGAGCAGATGACAGGCGGTCCGGGATGGATGAATATTTTATTTTTGGCTGTTATTCCTGCATTTAGCGAAGAATTTGTTTTCAGAGGCGTCTTTTTCCACGGATACAGAAGCCATGGCTTTTGGAAGGCAGCACTTATGAGCGGATTGATCTTTGGATTAATGCATCTAAATTTTAACCAGTTCTCATATGGCTTTGCGCTTGGTGTTATTTTTGCAGCTGTCGTAGAAGCGTCAGGCAGCATTTACGCATCCATGGCAATTCATTTTCTGATTAATTTTCAGTCAGCACAGGCAATAAATGCACTGACATCGCTTACTGCATCGGGTGTGGAAGAGGAAGGAATGCTTGAAATTTCAGGAGCTTTTAAGCAGACCTATCTTGTTACAACAGTAATTGTTGTAGGTATTGTAGCTATTGTGACTACAGCGCTTGTTGTTGTATTAGTGAAGCTTTTAGCAAAGCTGTGTGACAGAGAGGACTACTTTGCGTGGGTTCTTAATGGCGGAGAGAAAAAAGCACTTCAAAAAAGAGGTACTAGCAGACTGATTGATCCATTTTTTATTGGTGCAGCAGCAATATGTATTTTATTTATGGTTAGCCGTCTTTTGATTTAGAGCTGTCAGAGCTTCGTAGATGATCTAAATAAGTATGAATAAGCTGGTAGCAGTCTTTTGCCTCCCGCACAGAGCAGGAGGCAAGAAGAAGCCCAATATCGCGGCGGACACGGTAATGTTCCGGTTCCGCAACGATATTTTGCATGATGGGTATAGTATCATCTGGCTTTTCGAGTCCTTCAAGCAGGTAATCGTAGGAAATATGTGTTTTTTCGTGAAGGCGGTTCATAATGCTTCGCGATACAGGGCGCGTGCCGCGCTCAAGTGCACCGAGATAGCTGGGTGAGATGCCAAGCAGTTTGGCAAACTCAGATTGTGTCATACCTAGTGCAATTCGTTCATTACGGATACGGTGGCCGATCAGTATTGAGTATGAGGATTCATAAGAAATCATAAAAAAAAACTCCGTTTCTGTATAATAAAAGGTACTTTGAGAAGAATTATAGGATAATAAGAAGAGAAAAGAAAGGAAAATCCCTCGCAGGATTTTGCTTTCTTTGTTGTTTAAGGAGAAAATATGCTACAAAAACTTACAATTCGACAAAAAAAGCTTGCCGAATATCTGCTGATTGTGGCAGGTACGGCAGTTATGGCAGTATCACTTCAGTTTTTCTTAGATCCAGATGGAATGGTCCCGGGTGGTTTTACCGGAATTGCAATTATAGTAAAGGAACTGACAAAGGGAATTGTTCCTGATGGTATTCCGCTGTGGGTAACGAACCTGATCTTAAATGTGCCGATGGTTCCTATTGTATTAAAGATCAATGGATGGGACTTTGCAAAGCGCACGGTGGCAGGATCACTTCTTCTTTCTTTTTGGCTTGCAGTGATACCGTATGTGCAGCTAATGGAGGAACCTGATCTGTTTTTGACATCTGTTTTTGGAGGTGTAAGCATGGGTATCGGCGTTGGTCTTGTTTTTTTAGGAAAGGGAACTACAGGCGGTACTGATATGTGCGGTGCAATTTTACATCATTTCTTTCCTCATATTTCATTACCAAAGCTGATGCAGATGCTTGATGTAGTTATTACATCAGTCGGCATTATGGTTTTTGGCATTCGCGTTGCCCTTTACTCTATTATAGTAGTTTATCTGACGGCGAAAATTTCAGATCGAATCATGGAGGGAAGTACTTCAGCCAAAATGCTTTATATCATTTCGGATCAGTCAACGTTGATTGCTGAGAAAATTATGGAGAAGCTGGGCAGAGGTGTCACTGGACTGCAGGGAAGAGGCATGTACACAAATCAAGACAAAACTATTCTCATTTGTGTTATATCTCCTCGTGAAATTGCTCGTATAAAAGATGTCGTTTTGGAAGCGGACAGCAAGGCTTTTGTGATAGTGAATGACTCAAGAGAAGTATTGGGTGAAGGTTTTGTGGAAATATAATAAAAATGTCGTTTTCAACCCACTAATAAAATGTGAAAATCAGGTGTACAACATATATAAAAATGTCGTTGCTTTTTTGGTGAAAAACAGTATGGTAAAAAATTATGAAATCATGTATTATAATCATATCAGAAAACTGACTGTCAACAGTTTCGAAAATTAGGGAGGAAATTCAAAATGGCAAGTTTGTCTTTAAAGAATGTAACTAAGGTTTATCCTAACGGCTTTGTCGGCGTTAAGGATTTCAACCTTGAGATCGCAGATAAGGAATTCATCATCTTCGTAGGACCGTCTGGTTGTGGTAAGTCTACTACTCTTCGTATGATCGCAGGTCTGGAGGAAATTTCTTCTGGTGAGTTAAAGATTGGTGATAAGGTCGTTAACGACGTAGAGCCAAAGGATAGAGATATCGCAATGGTATTCCAGAACTACGCTCTGTATCCGCATATGTCTGTATATGATAACATGGCATTCGGTCTTAAGTTAAGAAAGGTTCCGAAGGCTGAGATTGATAAGCTGGTTCATGAGGCAGCTAAGATCCTTGATATCGAGCATCTGCTTGATCGTAAGCCGAAGGCTCTTTCTGGTGGTCAGAGACAGCGTGTTGCTATGGGTCGTGCAATCGTGCGTGAGCCAAAGGTATTCCTGATGGACGAGCCTCTGTCCAACTTGGATGCAAAGCTTCGTGTACAGATGAGAATCGAGATCTCCAAGCTGCATCAGAGATTAGGTACAACCATCATCTACGTAACACATGACCAGACCGAGGCTATGACTCTGGGTACCAGAATCGTTGTTCTTAAGGATGGTGTTATCCAGCAGGTAGATACCCCGCAGAACCTGTACGATAAGCCGGCTAACAAGTTCGTTGCTGGATTCATCGGTTCTCCGCAGATGAACCTGATCGATGCTAAGGTTGTTCAGGTAGGCAACCAGGTACATGTTCAGTTTGGTAACGCTGATATCACTCTTCCAGATGAGAAGGGTAAGGTATTAGTTCAGAAGGGTTATGTTGGTAAGGAAGTTTGCTTCGGTATCCGTCCAGAGGATATCCATGATGGCGATATGAGCAACTATCCGGGTGCTACTCTGACCGCTACCATCCGTGTATACGAGCTTCTGGGTGCTGAGGTATTCTTGTACTTCGATATCAACGAGACAAGCTTCACCGCTCGTGTAAGCCCAAGAACAACTGCTAGACCGGGCGATACCCTGACTCTGGGTCTTGACCTGAGCAGAATCCATATCTTCGATAAGGATAGCGAGCTGGTTGTATTAAACTAATTGAATTAAATTAAGATTTTTTGGGGAAATGTAAAAAATTTACATTTCCCCTTTTTTTTTCTCGAAAAATGTTATACAATATAAGAAGGAATGGCGGTAAGCTGTGAAAACTATAAGCTGCTACGGCGGCGGAATGTGAGGAAAGTATGATTTCGAACCAGATTTTGCAAAGTACAATTGAAGGGCTGAAAAATATCGCACGAATTGATTTGTGTGTATGCGATACCGACGGAAACATGCTGGCATCTACGTTTGGTGATCCGGAGATTACCACGGAGACCATCGTGAATTTTACGTTGTCGCCGGCAGACAGCCAGGTAGTTGCTGGATTCCAGTTCTTTAAGGTATTTGATGAGCACCAGCTTGAATATGTAATGCTGGCAAAGGGAGGCAGTGACGATGTTTACATGGTAGGAAAGATTGCAGCATTCCAGGTACAGAACCTGTTAGTTGCATACAAGGAGCGTTTTGACAAGGATAACTTCGTTAAGAACCTGCTTCTTGATAACCTGCTGTTGGTAGATATCTATAATCGCGCAAAGAAGCTTCATATTGAAGTATCTGCGAAGAGAGTTGTCTATGTAATAGAGACAAAGAATGAGAAGGATGTCAATGCACTTGAGACGGTACGCAGCCTGTTTACCGGAAGAGTAAAGGATTTCATCACTGCAGTTGATGAGAAGAATATCATCGTTGTTCGCGAGGTAAAGCCGGGTGAGACACAGGATGATCTTGAGAAGACAGCTCAGGTTATGGTTGATATGCTTAATACCGAGGCAATGAGTCAGGTGCATGTTGCATATGGAACTGTTGTAAATGAGTTAAAGGAAGTTTCCAGATCCTACAAAGAGGCAAAGATGGCACTTGATGTTGGAAAGATCTTCTTTAGCAACAAGAACGTTGTTGCTTACGCTAAGCTTGGCATTGGCCGTCTAATTTATCAGCTTCCGATTCCGCTGTGCCGTATGTTTATCAAGGAGATTTTTGATGGCAAGTCTCCAGATGAGTTTGACGATGAGACATTGACCACAATTAATAAGTTCTTTGAGAACAGCCTGAATGTATCTGAGACATCCAGACAGCTGTATATTCACAGAAATACACTTGTATATCGTCTGGACAAGCTTCAGAAGAGCACTGGATTAGACCTGCGTGTATTTGAGGATGCGATTACCTTTAAGATTGCGCTTATGGTTGTGAAGTATATGAATTATATGGAGAAAAACTAAGGCTCCAGCGTAGAAAAACCGGGGGAAACGGACGTAAGAGTCTGTTTCCCCCTTCTGGTTTTGCATACAAAAGTATTGACGGACAGATTTTGGTCATGCTAATAGCATTGATAGATCTGACTGTTCAGAGGAAAGGTGGATGCAAGTGGAAGAAAAAAACAGACAGTTAAATGAAGATGCTGAAACAATAGAGGAAAAAAATGAGCTTCAAACAGGCAAAAAGAAACACAGAAAAAATAATTTTGCAGCAGGTATGGCAGTAGGTGCGGCAGCAGCGATCATGGGCTGTTCGCTGGCAGGCATATATTTCAGCCGTCATTATCGTTACAGTTCGCTCGCAACAGCATATTCATCGAGAGGAACGAAGACAGCAACATCATCTACAGTCGAGTCACAGAATCAGGAGGCCATCACAGATGAGCTGATGACAAAATTAAAGCTTCTTGAACAGTGTGCCGATGATTACTTTTTATTTGATACGGCAGATGCTAAGGATTATCAGGATAACATTTATAAAGGTTTTATGAATGCGCTTGATGATCCATATTCATGCTATTACACGGCAGATGAATATCAGACACTGATGGAATCAACAAGCGGAAGCTATGAGGGAATAGGTGTTGTTGTATCACAGAATGTTCAGACAAAGATCATTACTGTTGTGCGGCCGTTTGAGGGCTGTCCTGGTGCCGAGGCCGGTATGCTTCCGGGCGATATTTTAATAGAGGTTGCCGGGAATGATGTAAGCGGCATCGACGTAAGCACTGTTGTTTCCTGGATCAAGGGAGAGGGCGGTACTACAGTTGATATACGCGTATATCGTGAGCCAGAAGATAAATATTATGACTTTACTGTTGAGCGAAGAAAAATTGAAGTCCCGACAGTTGCATATGAGATGTTAGAGGACAATATTGGCTATGTTCAGGTGACAGAGTTTGATGAAGTTACGTCAGACCAGTATATAGCAGCAGTTGATGATTTAAAGGCACAGGGCATGGAAGGTCTGATTGTAGATATTCGTGACAATCCGGGAGGACTGTTAAGCTGCGTTGTAGATATGCTTGACTACATGCTTCCGGAAGGCACCATTGTCTACACAGAGGATAAAAATGGAGAAGGAGATACCTATACCTCCGATGCAGAGCATTATTTCGATCTTCCGCTTGCTGTGCTCGTAAATGGAAACAGTGCGTCAGCATCTGAGATTTTTTCGGGTGCCATTCAAGATTATGCAGCAGGAACAATCATCGGAACACAGACCTTTGGAAAAGGAATCGTGCAAAGCATTTTGCCATTTAATGATGGAAGCGCAATTAAAATCACAGTATCACGTTATTTTACACCGCGCGGCACATGTATACACGGAGAAGGCATCACCCCAGATGTAGAGGTAGAGCTAAACGAAGAACTTAAGACAAAACTGACAATCGAAAAAAGTGAGGATAATCAGCTACAAAAAGCAATAGAAAATGTGAAAGAGCAGATTGCGGCGGAGTGACGTAAGAAGTCCGTAAGAAAAAAGTTATGGTATTTTGTACGAAAATGAGGTACAATCATTTTTGATGTAATCGGCTGAGGAAAGTTACGAAATGGGGACTCAGCGAAGTGTTTGTCGGCGTCACTTTTCCGCAAAGCCGCCACTACACATTCTCTACGAAAGTGTATTTTGACAGGCTTGCTACAACGTTCCGCCTCGTAAATCACATTCGCCTCGTTCCCCATTTTGGTTACGAGAGCCGATTGAATAAGAAATACGCCGGGGAAGTCCCCGACAGATTGGAGAAACATGAGTCAGAAAGATACAGAAAAAAACAAACGAAAAAAGAAAAAAGGCACAGGCCTGATTGTAGTTTGTGTGACACTGCTGATTCTTTTATTTGCTGTACTAATCATTTTGATTTGGCAGATCAGCCGTGTAGGAAACGGAGAGACTGTCGGTTTTGGTGGAAAAACAGGCAATACGCAGGCAGTATCACAAAATACGCCTTCTGTGACGCAGGAAGCTGCGCTGACAAGTTCATCAGGAAACGAGGCAAATGCTGAGGAAGTTCAGACGCAGGCGCAGACAGAAGCTGCACAGGCTGAGTCTGCAGCTGGTCAGACACAGGCAGCAGGACAGGCAACTATGATGGAGCCGCAGACATATGAGAATGATGCGAATGGAAATATGATTGTTCCAGAGCGTCAGGCAGGTTCTATGGAAACAGAGCCAGCATGGGAATATGTACTGGAAAAGACTGGAGATAGTGTGCTTGATGATGCTAATTATTTAGCAGCGATGTATGATTATGACGGCGCAATTGCAAAGATCCAGTCAGTATCAGGATATGAGAGCAACGCAGCTTATACAGCAGCCATTGCAGATTATGAGCAGAGAAAGAGCGAGGCTGTTGTCTACGCAGATAACAGCACAATTCCTCATATTTTCTTCCATACGCTTGTTGTTGATACAAGCAGGGCCTTTGATGATAACATCGCAATCAGCAAGCAGGATGGTATGAATAAGGTAAAGGATTACAATTATGTAATGACTACCATAGATGAGTTTTGCCGTATTCTTGAAGAAATGTATACAAGAGGATATGTGCTTGTAAGCATATATGATGTGGCATCATATGAGACACAGGCAGACGGCACACAGGTTATGAAGCATCAGCCGATTTATCTTCCGGAAGGAAAGAAGCCATTTGTTTTGTCTGTTGATGATGTAAGCTACTACGAATACATGACAGGTCATGGCTTTGCAAGCAAGCTTGTTGTTGGTGAGGATGGAACTCCGACAAGTGAATATACAAATCCAGATGGCAGCCTAAGCTATGGTTCATATGATGTTGTTCCGATTCTTGATGATTTTGTTGAGACTCATCCAGACTTTTCATATCGCGGCGCTAAGGGTATCATTGCTCTGACTGGATATGAGGGTATTTTTGGATATCGTACAAGTGATTTCTGGTACAACAGCAACTGCGATTACTTTGATCAGTATTTCTCATGGAATCTGGAGAACAACTTAAAGAAGAAGCAGACTATGTATCAGCCAAATCCTAATATCGAGCAGGATAAGGAGAGCGCAAAGCAGGTAGCACAGGCATGTCGTGACGATGGATGGCTGTTTGCAAGTCATACATGGGGTCACAACAAGGTCGGTGATTCTGGATCATATGAGCGTTTTGAGTCTGATTCCCGTTTGTGGGATCGCGAGGTAAAGCCGCTTCTTGGTGATGTTGATATAATCATTTATCCGCAGGGCGAAGATTTGTATGAGGGCTCCTGGAGAGGCTATGATCCTGCAAATCAAAAGTATCAGCTGTTAAAGGAGTTAGGATTTAACTACTTCTGCAGCGTTGACTCAAACCTTGGATGGACACAGCTTGGAAATGAATATTTCCGTATGGGACGCGCTAATGTAGACGGACAGCGTATGTGGGAAGCAATCAGCTCCTATGTAGATCCGTCATCAGGTGCAAAGGATCGTTTGTCAGCATTGATTGATTCAAGATTAGTATTTGACTGGTCCAGACCGACGCCGGTAACAAAGTAAAAACGAGAAGTCTGGCATACATGGACATAAAGATAAAGACAGAAAGGCAGACAAAAGAGATGGCAAAAGAGACGGTATTTAAAGAAAGAGCACAAAAGGTTTTTGCATCAATGAAGGAAAATGGCATGGATCAGCTTATTGTAAGCGATCCTGCCTCCATCAATTATTTGATGGGAAGACTTATGAACCCGGGCGAGCGTCTGATGGTTCTTGTATTTGATGTAGCAGCCGGCAAGACTGAGCTTGTAATAAGCAAGCTGTACCCACAGGGAGATAATCCGATTTGGCCGGTTACGTATGTTGATGACGTTGATGACTGCGTTGCAATTCTTTCTGAGAAGATTGCAGAAACTGGCGTGATTGGCATTGATAAAAACTGGGCAGCAAAGTTTTTGCTTCGTCTTATGGAACTTCGTCCAAATCTGACTTACAAGAACGGTTCTTACATCATTGATAAGATTCGCCAGATTAAGACAAACGAAGAGCAGGAGTTTATGATCGAAGCCTCCAGATTAAACGATCTGGCAGTTGAGCGTCTGATCAAAGAGGTCAACAAAGGTTATACAGAGAAGGAACTTGCCGATAAGCTGCTTGATATTTATCACGATCTTGGTTCAGAAGGATTTTCCTTCTATCCGATTTGCTGCTACGGTGCAAATGCTGCTGACCCGCATCACAGTAACGACGATTCCACAGGAAAATCTGGCGACAGCGTAATTCTTGATATTGGATGCTTGTGGAATGGCTATTGCTCAGATATGACAAGAACTGTATTCTTGGGTAATGTAAGCGAAGAACAGAAGAAGGTATATAACATCGTAAAGACAGCTAACGAGCGCGCAATCGCAGCAGTAAAGCCAGGTGTTCGCTTCTGTGATGTAGATGCAGCCGCAAGAGATTATATAACAGAGCAGGGATATGGCCCATATTTTGTACATCGTACCGGTCATAACATTGGTCAGGAAGTTCATGAGGCAGGAGATGTCTCATCGGCAAATACAGATATATTAAAGCCGGGCATGACCTTCTCCATAGAGCCGGGAATCTACCTAACCGGAAACTTCGGCGTTCGTGTTGAGGATCTCGTTCTCGTAACAGAGGATGGATGCAAGGTCCTTAATCATTTTACCAAAGACATAATTGTAGTACCAGAAAAGTAAAACAATATATTACAGTGGTTTTACTCATTCATCAAACTATCGGGTAACTATATCAAACAACCAACATGTTGAGAAAAAATATCAACAATGTTGGTTGTTTTTCTTTATAAAAGCTCGTATAATATGAAGTTAGATAATACTAACTTCTGGTATCATAAACTCAACCAGAACACAGTCTCATCAATATAAAGAGAGGGGGAACGTCATGTTTCTGGAGATTAAAGGAATCAAAAAACATTTCGGAGAAGGCGACAGCCGTATCGAAGTGTTAAAGGGAATTGACATGGAGATTGAAAAAGGAGAATTATGCGTGCTTTTGGGACCTTCAGGTTCTGGAAAATCAACACTGTTAAATATTATTGGGGGAATTGACGGTGCAGACAGCGGCTATATTGCAATTAATGGCGAAAAGACAGCCGATATGGACGAAAAGACGCTGACATTGTACAGAAGAAAGCATCTGGGTTATGTCTTTCAGATGTATAATTTGATTCCAAATTTAAATATCAAGGAAAATGTAGAGGTTGGTGCTTATTTAAGTGACAACCCACTTGATGTAGATGATTTGTTAAAGACACTTGGTTTGTATGAGCATCGTCATAAGCTGCCGAATCAGTTATCAGGAGGACAGCAGCAGCGAACAGCTATAGGAAGAGCCATTGTCAAGAATCCAGATATTTTGCTGTGCGATGAGCCAACAGGTGCACTTGACTATGCAACATCAAAGGAGATTTTAAAACTAATCGAGCAGGTTAACCGCAAATATGGAAATACTGTTGTTATGGTAACACATAATAACGCAATCGAGAAGATGGCAGATCGCGTCGTAAAGCTTCATGATGGCCGTATTCGTGAGAATTGCCGCAATGAGACGCGTATGGCAGCGGAGGATCTGGAATGGTAAAGAAAAAAACAAATCCATTGAATAAACGTTTTCTTAGGGAATTAAAGAGCGAGGCTGGAAAATATATTGTTCTGTTTGTATTTATAGCAGGTGTGATCGCGCTTGTATCTGGATTTTTGGTTGCGAGCGGCAGTATGTCACAGGCCTATGATGAGAGTTTTGAAAAATATAATATTGAAGATGGAAATTTTGAGGTTAAAAGAGAGGCATCAAGCGGTCTGTTAGACGCCTTACAAAAGGATGGAACAAAGATATATCCAAACTTCTATAAAGAAGAGCAGACAAAGAATGTGGAGAGTACGCTTCGTATTTTTAAGAAGCGTACAGAAATTGATCTGGAATGCCTGATGGAAGGAAGCTTTCCAGAAGATGAAAATGAGATTGCAATTGACCGTATGTATGCCGTAAATAATAAAATTTCTGTTGGTGATGAGATGGAGCTTGGAGATGTGTCCTACACAATATGCGGCTTAGTGGCACTTTCTGATTACAGTGCATTGTTTTCATCTACGTCAGATATGATGTTTGACGCTGTGAGATTTGGTGTGGCTATTGTGACAGAGGATGGATTTAATAAAATCAACGATGATCATCTTCACTACAATTATTCATGGCGTTACAGCGAGCGTCCGGCAGATGAGAAAGAGGCAAAGACACTCAGCGAATCTTTCTTGAAAACTTTGTATATAAATGCGCTTTTGAATCTGAACGGTGTCGAAGGCTTTATACCAGAGTATGTAAATCAGGCGATTATCTTTACCGGAGATGATATAAAGGGCGATAATGCTATGTTTACCGTATTTCTTTATATCGTCATTGCTATTATTGCGTTTGTATTTGCCGTGACTACTAGCAACACGATCAACAAGGAATCAGCAGTAATCGGTACACTTCGCGCGTCTGGCTACTCAAAGGGCGAGTTGATTCGTCATTATATGGCAATGCCGATGCTCATTGTCTTGATTGCAGCAGTGATTGGAAATATTTTAGGATACACTGTATTTAAAGGTTATATGGCAGCACTGTACTATGCAAGCTATAGCCTTCCGACTTATGTCACGATCTGGAACGCCGATGCATTTGTCAAGACAACAGTAATTCCAGTGCTTTTGATGTTTGCCATTAATTTTATTATGCTGGCAGAAAAGATGAGTCTTTCACCGCTTCGTTTCCTTCGTCGTGATTTGAGCCGCAGACAAAAGAAAAAGGCATTTCGCTTAAAGGCTACGATTCCTATTATGAAGAGGTTCCGTATGAGAATCCTGTTTCAGAACATTCCAAACTATGTCATTTTGTTTATCGGAATTTTGTTCGCAAACCTGATTTTATTGTTTGGATTTATGTTTGGACCGCTGCTTGATCATTTCGAACAGGAGATTACAACTCATCTTCTTGCAGAGCATCAGTATGTGCTTGTAAGCGAAGAAAAGACAGAAAATAAAGAGGCGGAAAGCTATGATGTGACGGTATTAAAGACACAGGAGGGACGCTACAAGAGCGAGGAAGTGATGGTGTATGGCGTGCAGGAAAACAGCGCCTACATAAAGAGCAGCCTTTCAGATGATGAGGTATTGATTTCAAATGCCTATGCAAATAAGCAGCATATTAAAACAGGTGATACGATTACATTGCAGGAAGAGTATGGGGAGAAAACGTATTCCTTTACCGTTACGGGTATCTATACATATCCGGCAGCATTGTCTGTATTTATGAATTGTGATGCGTTTGAGAAAACATTTGAGAAGGGAAGCTATTATCCAGGATATTTTTCAAATGAAGAACTGACTGATTTGACGCAGAAAAACATTGCAATGACTATATCAAAGGAAGATTTGACAAAGACCTCCAGACAGCTTCGATTGTCAATGGGCGGTATGGCTGTTCTCTTCCAGGGCTTTGGCGTGATCATGTTTGCACTGCTTTTGTATCTGCTCTCAAAGGTAGTAATCGAGAAAAATGCGCAGTCAATTTCCATGGCAAAGATTTTAGGATACAGTGACAAGGAAATCAACCGCTTATATATTCGTACCACAACAATCGTATCAGTTGTTGCACTTGTAGTGACAATAGGGTTATGTATTGTGCTACTGAAGGTTATCTGTGAGGTTGCGTTTGCAGAGTATTCTGGTTATCTGGAATTTTATATGGAACCGCTAGATCTGTTAAAAGTTCTTGCAGCCGGACTAATCACGTATGCCGTGATCTCATTCTTCCAGATCAAAAAAATCAAGGCAATTCCGATGACAGATGCACTCAAAAATGTGGAGTGAAGCACAATCATCGAAGTCCTTGCCAAGTGTTGTGAACAGTTTTATGGCTCAAGCACGCGTTTCATATCCTCCGGTAACGGCGCCTCAAAGGAGAGTGGCACATGAGTGATCGGATGCTCAAAGGAAAGACGGCATGAGTGGAGCGCCTGACGTGTGATAAATTCCATATCTGGATTATAAAGGTAATCGCCGACAAGCGGAAAACCTAAATATTTCATATGAATCCGTATCTGATGGGTGCGGCCTGTCTCAAGCTGTAAAGAGACAAGGCTGTGCCCATTTTTTGTTTCTAATGTTTTGTAATGAGTTACGGCGCGTTCTCCGTGTTCAAAATCTACACAGCGCTCAATTATAGAGCCAGGCTTTCTTGAGAGCGGTGCAGTGATTGTGCCGGACGCAGGAGTAACGACACCGCGCACAATCGCCAAATATTCACGCGTAATTGCATGACGAACAGCCATATCAGAAAGAACGGCAGAGGAGAGCATATTTTTGGCAATTACTGTAAGCCCTGAGGTATCTCGGTCTAAGCGGTTTGTGCAGCGAAAGATAAAATTGCCGCTGTCACGGTAGTACCAGGCAAGAGCATTTGCCAGTGAATTATAATAATTGTCCATAGAAGGATGAATAGGCATTTTAGCTGGCTTATTTGCAACAAGAATATCCTCATCCTCGTAGACAATTGAAAGAGGAAGCTTTACAGGAGGCACATGGTAGGAGGAATGCTCCTCAACAATATGTACTGTCAGAATGTCGCCTTCATGAAGATGTGTGTTTGTGCGGCTTGGCGTGCCATTTATAAGAAGATGTTCCATGTTTTTGCGAAGCCGCGTCAAAAGGTGAGAGGAAAAGCCACGGCGCGATAAAAACTGATCTGCGCGCAGGTCACTTTCTTCAATCGAGACGGTGTAAGTAAGTGTTCGGTCCATAAAATGCCTTTCTTTAAGATTTTTTTGTGGGCGGCCATGGAAGCTGAGCAAGCACAATTGCCAGAAAAACAATAGCACATCCTGTAAGCTCACGTGCCGATAAGGTTTGACCAAGAATCAGCCAGCCGGCAAGAACAGATATAGCAGATTCCAGACTCAAAATAAGAGATGCGATAGTTGGATTCATACCCTTTTGTCCTATAATTTGAAGAGTATAGCCGACACCGCAGGAGAGAACACCAGCGTACAAAATAGGAGCCCATGCTGCAAGGATAGAAGAAAGTGATGGCTGCTCAAAAATAAATGCCGGAATAAGACATACGACTGCGCATACAAAAAACTGTATACACGATAAAGCCACACCATTGCAGCGCGGTGAAAAATAGTCTATTACTAAGATATGCACGGCAAATAAGAAAGAGCCGGCAATCAAAAGAAGATCACCCTTTCCAATAGAGCCAAAACCATCAGGAACGCTTAACAGATACAAACCGCCAACTGCCAGTGCAACACTAAGCCATACCAGCGGGCTGCAGCGTTTCTTTAAAAATAGACTAAGAATCGGTACAAGAACAATATAGATGGCAGTCAGAAAGCCAGCCTTTCCAACACTTGTGTAGGAAATTCCAATCTGCTGAAGGGAAGAAGCAGCCGCCAGCACAATACCGCAGCATAGCCCGCCGAAGAATAATGTTTTTCGAGCAATTGGCGATGATGCGAGAGTTTTGGCTGATTGATTCAATTGGTCTGCAGGTGATACTTCAGAAGAATTTGTGTGGTTTCGAAATAAAAAGATACAAGGGATCAGAAAAAGTGCACCAATCGCAGATCGTATTCCATTAAACGTAAACGGCTTAACATAGTCCATGCCTACGCTTTGTGCGACAAAAGCAGATCCCCAGATAGCCGCAGTCAAAAGCAGCAAAAATGAGTTTTTTAATTGAGAGCGTTTCATAAAAATCCTTTCATGATAATAAAAATAAGAGTGGATTGTATTTGCCAACAATCGTTATCCATGGTATCATACTTTCTAGTTGGGGTCAAAGGATTTGTTTAAGGCAAAACCCACTAGATTGGAGGATTAAACGTGGAATATTTTAAAGAGCCTGCAAACGCTGTCTATCAAAGCGGTGCAAAAAATCCATTTCTGCCGCTGAATATTTATATCCCTGATGGAGAGCCAAAGGTATTTGATGGAAGAGTTTATCTGTATGGCTCAAAGGATGAGTTTGACGGCGAGTATTGCTGCCACAAGTTTCATGTATATTCAGCACCTGTATCAGATTTGACCGAGTGGACCGATCACGGCCCAGTGCTTGCATCAACCGATGAGTACGAAAAAGAGGGCATCAAAAAAGGCGTGCCGTGGTCAAATGGGCTTTTATGGGCGCCAGATGTTGCAAAGAAAGGCGAGTTGTATTATTTCTATTTCTGCCTTTCAGATGGAACAGAGGGTGTTGCAAAAAGCAAGAACCCATACGGACCATTTGAGGATGCTGTGCAGATAACGATGGGAGGAAAGCCAATCGAAGGCATTGATCCGTCTGTTTTGGAGGACAACGGAAAATATTATTACACTTGGGGTCAGGGCCACTGCCATATGGCAGAATTAAATGATGATATGTGTACACTTAATCCAGATACATATGAGGAAGCATTGATCAATAAGGATGATGATGGTCATGGTTTCCATGAGGCATCATCACTTCGCAAGGTAGGTGATCATTATGTTATCGTGTACGCAAGTGAATTTATTGATGAAACACACCGTAATGGCTGTCATCCGACAAATCTTGACTATGCAGTAAGCAAATCTGTTGCTGGTCCGTATGTAAGAAAAGGCCGTATAATCGACAATACAGGAATTGATCCGCAAAGTTGGAATAATCATGGCTCAATCGTGAAGATAGAAAATCAGTGGTATGTATTCTATCATGGTTCCTCAAACAACACAAAATATGCGCGCCGTGCACGTGTTGAGCGTATTGAGGTAGATGAAGAGAGAGGAATTATCGAGCAGGTAGAGATGACCTCACAGGGATTTTCACATGGACTAGATGCCACGGCAGGTATTGAGGCAGGCTGGCAGTGTGGTCTGACTGGAGGAGCATATCTTACCGAGAAAGAAGGACGCTTCCCACTTGTACATATCACCGATGGCTGCAGCGTAAAATGGCGCTATGCAGAGCTTGCAGAAGACGGCGAGTGGTCAATTGAGATCGAGGGAACACTTCTTTCTGAATGTGGAATAAGCATATTGGCAAATGGAGAGTCAGTTGGTGTTGTCAATGCAGAAGGTGTTGATGGGCAGCATATGTGGAAGAGTTCAATCGGTACACTAAGAAGCGGACGCTACGAACTGGAGCTTCAGTTCTTTGCAGAAAAAGAAGAAGAGCTGTTTGAGTTAGATCGTATTCGCCTTGTAAGAGCGTGAATATAGATTGAAAATAAATTAAAAACAGAAGAATGGAGAAAAAACATATGGTAAAGCATGTAATTTTATGGACATTAAAGAATGAATATTCAAAAGAAGAAAAAGAAGCAATCAAGGCAGAAATCAAAGCTGGTCTTGAGGGACTTGCAGGTCAGATTCCGGGATTGTTAGAGATTCATGTTAACATAAATGGACTGGAAAGCTCAAATGCAGATTTGATGCTTGATTCTACATTTACTGACGAGGCAGCATTAAAGGGCTACTCCGTACATCCGGCTCACGTTGCAGTTGCAAATGGAAAGGTAAGACCACACACTGCAATCCGTTCCTGCTTAGATTTTACAGTATAATAAAAAAGCTCGGAAGCATTTTATCATTTGCTTTCGAGCTTTTTTCTCTAATTATGCAAGAGCCTTTCCGAGTTCCTCGCATGCTGCCTTAGCATCCTCATCAGGAGCATCATTGCAAATAACGAAATCACACGCCATTACAGCGCCGTCATTGCGGCAGGTCTCATCCCAATTGCGCATCCACTCACCATCTCCCCATCCATAGGAGCCAAACAGAGCGATCTTCTTGCCGGACAGCTTTGATTCGCAAGCTGTAAACATCGGCTCAAACTCATCCTCTTCAAGCTGCTCAGCACCCATAGAAGGGCATCCAAATGCAATTGCATCAAACTCATCCATCTTGTCAGCATCAAATTCAGCAGCAGTAAAAGTAGTTACGTCAGCGCCGGCATTTCTAGCTCCATCTGCTACGCTTTCTGCCATCTGCTCTGTATTTCCTGTTCCACTCCAATAAACAATAGCTACTTTGCTCATAATATTCTCCTTTAAAATAAAATTTATTTGTCAAATCAGTCAGGCACTTATGCGCTGACTGTCAACTGGCGAAGATCCTTTCCCTGTTCCCACATTTTACGGTAAATCTGCTTGCATTTGCAGTAGCGCCTAAAGGTTTTAACTGCATTTTCAGGGTCACTGTATACCTTCCAGTCACCGCAGCAAAGGCAGTTATGACCATGGTTTATAATAAAACCCTTCACATCCGCAAGTGGGTATCCAAGGAAAATTCCAATTTCGTGAGGAAACGTACCAGACTGCATCAAATGTTGTCTGAGAATGAGGAGAGCGTCGATTGCGTTTTGGCTTGTATAGCCAAATGAGGAAAGAAAGTCACCGACAGCCGGATCAGACAGATCATTTTGCAGACGACTCATACGAACCACATAGATTAAAGCCGTGTGCTCATGAAGGCACAGGCAAAAACATAAAACGCCTTTGTCGCGAAGTGTATTGTTCCAACGGCGTACTGCATCAAACAAATTTTTCTGAGTATCAAAGCTGACACGGAAAAGATTTGCTGTTTTTATAGATGCTAACGTCGGCGCACAATGCTCAATCAGATAATGATCCATACTTGTCTCCTAAAAAAATCGAATCCATATCATATAAAAATGATATAACAAAAAGATATATTTATACACCACAGAAAGAAATTACTCTGAAATTAGCAGCATATAATATTAGTTAGATACATCTAACACAGATAAGATTATACTACCTCATGTAGTTTCTGTCAAGTAAAATTTAAATATTGATTTTATCTGGAAGTATACGAGGCTTTTCAATCTGGGCAATGAGTTTCGTAGTATTGCCTGACACGTTAACTGAATAAAATTTTCAACAACCGGAAAATGTCCAGAACCCCCTTGCATTTTGAAAAGAATTAGTATAAACTAACTAATAGTTGTAATGGCTAACATAAAGAAAATGCAAAAAGCCTGAATACAACTTCAAACTTCACGCAAAATAACCATTGGCTCCATACTGCTGAAACGGGAGTGTTCTCCCGTTGGAGACCAGTGGAAAGAAAAAGAAAGGTTTGGTACGATCATGGATTATTTAGAGATTGAGAAGGTTGTAGGAAGAGAAATTCTGGATTCCAGAGGAAACCCAACAGTAGAGGCAGAGGTTACTCTGGCTGATGGAACTGTAGCAAGAGGAACAGCACCGAGTGGTGCTTCTACTGGTGAGTTCGAGGCACTTGAACTTCGTGACGGAGATAAGAGCCGCTATCTTGGGAAGGGCGTTACAAAGGCAGTTGAGAATATCAATACAATTATTAACGATACCATCACTGGTATGGATGCTTCTGATATTTATGCAGTTGATAAGGCAATGATTGAAGCAGATGGAACAAAGGATAAGTCAAAGCTTGGCGCAAATGCTATTTTAGCCGTATCCATCGCTGTTTGCCGTGCAGCGGCAGCATCTCTTGATATCCCGCTATATCGTTTCCTTGGCGGCGTTTCGGGAAATCGTCTTCCTGTTCCAATGATGAATATCATAAATGGAGGCTGCCATGCACTTTCCTCAGGACTTGATGTACAGGAGTTTATGATCATGCCAGTTGGAGCACCATCATTTAAGGAGTGCTTAAGATGGTGTGCAGAGGTATTCCATGCACTTGCTTCTATCTTAAAGTCCAGAGGACTCGCAACCTCAGTCGGTGATGAGGGCGGATTCGCTCCAGCATTAAAGTCCGATGAGGAGGCAATTGAGACGATTCTTGAGGCTGTAAAGAAGGCAGGCTATGAGCCAGGAAAAGACTTTAGAATTGCTATGGATGCAGCTTCTTCTGAGTGGAAGAGTGAGAAAGGCAAGGGCTACTACAAGCTTCCAAAGGCAGGAACTGAGTATACAGCTGAGGAACTGATCGAGCACTGGGCAGCACTTTGCGAGAAGTATCCAATCATCTCAATCGAGGATGGTCTTGATGAGGAAGACTGGGAAGGCTGGCAGAAACTCACAAAGAGACTGGGCGACAAGGTTCAGTTGGTTGGTGATGATCTGTTTGTTACCAATACCGAGAGACTTTCCAAGGGTATCGAGCTGGGTGCAGGAAATGCAATCTTAATCAAGTTAAATCAGATCGGTTCTGTATCCGAGACACTTGAGGCAATCAAGATGGCTCATAAGGCAGGCTACACCGCAATTTCCTCCCATCGTTCCGGTGAGACTGCTGACACAACTATCGCAGATCTTGCAGTGGCACTAAATACATGCCAGATAAAGACAGGTGCACCGTCTAGATCAGAGCGTGTTGCCAAGTACAATCAGCTTCTTCGAATCGAAGAACAGCTTGGAGCAAGTGCTGTATATCCAGGCATCAAGGCATTTAATGTCAAATAAAAGTAACTGATAAAAATACAAAAATCCGAGGCTGAATTATGACTGCCTCGGATTTTTGTGCTTACTTATTTACTTTTTTTCTGCCGGCATCATTGCCTGATGTCTGGCTTGACTCATCAAGAGAGATGTACGGCATCATCACCTTAAGCAGATCAGCGAGTCTGTTTCTCTGCTGCGATGGAAGATCCTTAATCATCACGGACAGGGCGTCTTCGGGAATCGGGTTTGAATCAGTATTGTCCTTGCCATAGAGCAAATAGTCACTCGAAACCTCAAGACAAGTCGAAAGATCGTTGAGTGTGTATAAGCTCATCGTTTTCACGCCACGTTCTAGCTCATAGATATAATGAGAAGAAACGTCAAGGCATTCTGCCAGCTTCTCCTGCGTCAGGTGCTTTTGCTTTCTGCATGCTTTAATGCGCATTCCAATTTGTTCAAAGTCCATAAATCCTACCTCCTAGTATAAGAATATATCTAATAGATAGGAAGCATAACTTGCTGACAGCAACAAAAACAGCTATAATCAGACAAAACTCTATCTGACAGTGGTAAAAAATGGAAAAAAGTGTCGAAAAAAAGGGCACCTCCATTTGAGATGCCCTGTAAGTAACAATTTAATTATTAGAACTCAGGTCCGATCAGACCATAAGTACCATTCTTTCTCTTGTAAACGACATTTACGCGATCCTCATCGCAGTTGTAGAATACAAAGAAGTTATGTCCCAAAAGCTCCATCTGAAGGCAAGCCTCCTCAGGATTCATTGGCTTTAATGGGAAACGCTTAACACGTGCAATATTGATGCCCTCATTCTCTTCGGAGAACTCATCCTCTTCCTCAATAAAGGCACTTGAGAAGTCTCCGCCATCCTGCTCTCTGGCAATCAGTTTCGTTTTATAACGTCTCAGCTGACGCTCAATGATTTCTTCTACTAAATCGATCGAAACATACATATCCGAACTTTCCTGTTCTGCACGAACCAGGCTTCCTTTAACTGGGATCGTAACCTCGATTTTCTGACGATCCTTCTGAACGCTTAACGTAACATAAACTGTTGCATCTGGTGTGAAATAGCGCTCAAGTTTTCCGATCTTTTCATAAATTGCTGATTTCAGGCCCTCAGTGACCTCGATATTTCTTCCTGTAATGATATACTTCATACAATCAGCTCCTTCCGATAGAATCATAGAAATAAATAAAATGTGTCTTTATTTATTTACCAAGAGTATAGCACAAAACAATGATTTTGTAAATATAATTTTGATGTAATTTAGAGAATTTTTATACATCTTTTTTACATTTTTCCGGAAAAACCCTAAACTGAAGTAGGAATAAAAATGTCTTGAATTTTTATAGGAAAAATGATAGAATTAGTCTGTTGTACTATCGGTATGTATTTAGGAGGCAGATATGGGATTCATAAATAAGATATTTGGTACTCACAGCCAGCATGAGCTTAAGCGTATCAAGCCAATCGTGGATAAGATCCTCGGCATGCGTGAGCAGTGGGTCGCACTGTCAGATGAAGAACTTCAGCATAAGACAGTAGAATTTAAAGAGCGCCTTGCAAAGGGCGAGACACTGGATGATATCCTTCCGGAAGCCTTCGCTACAGTTCGTGAGGCCTCCAGAAGAGTGTTGGGCGAGGAGCATTATCCGGTTCAGCTGACGGGCGGTATCGTACTGCATCAGGGACGTATCGCAGAGATGAGGACTGGTGAAGGAAAGACCAACGTGGCAGCACTTCCTTCTTATTTAAACGCACTGGCAGGCGAGGGTGTTCATGTCGTTACTGTTAACGACTATCTGGCACAGCGTGATGCTGAGAACGAAGGAAAGGTTCACAGATTCCTTGGTCTTACGGTTGGCTGTGTATTAAACAGCATGAACAATGATGAGCGAAGAGCAGCATATAATTGCGATATCACATATGTAACAAATAATGAGTTAGGTTTCGACTATCTTCGTGATAACATGGTCGTATATAAGGAGCAGCTCGTAATGAGAGGTCTTCACTTTGCGATCATCGATGAGGTCGATTCCATTTTGATCGATGAGGCTAGAACACCTCTTATTATTTCAGGTCAGAGTGGAAAATCTACAAAGCTGTATGAGGTTTGCGATATTCTGGCAAAGCGTCTTGAAAAGGGTGAGGCAAGTGCAGAGTTTTCCAAGATGAATGCTCTTATGGGTGAGGAGATCACTGAGACTGGTGACTTTGTTGTCAGCGAGAAAGATAAGACAATCAACTTAACCGAGCAGGGTGTTCAAAAGGTAGAGCAGTTCTTCCATATTGATAACCTTGCAGATGCGGAGAATCTTGAAATTCAGCATAATATGATCATGGCACTCAAAGCAAACTATATGATGTTCCGTGATCAGGATTACGTTGTAAAGGACGATGAGATTCTTATTGTCGATGAGTTTACAGGACGTATCATGCCAGGCAGACGCTACTCCGATGGTCTGCATCAGGCAATTGAGGCAAAGGAGCATGTAAAGGTAAAGAGAGAGAGCAAAACACTTGCAACTATCACCTTCCAGAACTTCTTTAATAAATTTGATAAAAAGTGCGGTATGACTGGTACAGCGCTTACGGAGGAGCGAGAGTTTCGTAACATCTACGGCATGGACGTAGTTGAGATTCCAACAAACAAGCCGATTGCACGTATTGATCATCAGGATGCTGTTTATAAGACAAAGAAAGAAAAATATAAGGCAGTATGCGACGAGGTTGAGGAGACCTACAAGAAGGGACAGCCGGTACTTGTTGGTACAGTAAATATTGATACTTCTGAACTTTTAAGCGGCATGTTAAAAAGACGCGGTATTCCGCATAACGTATTGAATGCAAAGTATCATGAGCTAGAGGCTCAGATCGTTGCAGGCGCAGGTGTGCATGGTTCTGTTACAATTGCAACTAATATGGCAGGACGTGGTACAGATATCAAGCTTGATGAGGAATCAAGAAAACTTGGCGGATTAAAGATCATTGGTACAGAGCGTCATGAGTCAAGACGTATTGATAACCAGTTAAGAGGTCGTTCCGGTCGTCAGGGTGATCCTGGTGAATCAAGATTTTATATTTCCCTTGAGGATGATCTGATGCGTCTGTTCGGTTCAGAAAAGATCATGAGCATGTTCAATGCTCTTGGTGTTCAGGACGGCGAGCAGATTGAGCACAAGATGTTAACATCTGCAATTGAGAAAGCACAAAAGAAGATTGAGGGCAACAACTACGGTATTCGTGAGAATGTCTTAAAGTATGATGAGGTCATGAATGAGCAGCGTGAAATCATCTACAAGGAGCGCCGTCAGGTTCTTGATGGAGAGAGCATGAAGGATGTTATCTTAAAGATGATTAGAGATATCGTCGGCCAGGTTGTAGACCGCACAATCTCAGATGAGCAGGCGCCGGAGGATTGGGATTTCGCTCAGTTAAATATCGAGCTTCGTTCCATCATTCCGCTTACCGAATATATGCCGTCAGCAGATGAAACAAAGAACATGAAGAAGGCAGCATTAAAAGAGACTCTTACAGAGATGGCACTGCAGGCTTATGCAGACAAGGAAAGCGAGTTCCCAGATCCAGAGAGCATGAGAGAGGCAGAGCGCGTTGTTCTGTTAAAGACCATCGACCGCAAGTGGATGGATCACATCGATGATATGGATCAGCTACGTCAGGGTATCGGTCTTCAGGCATATGCACAGCGCGATCCGCTCAATGAGTATAAGATGGCAGGCTATGACATGTTCAACGAGATGATGGCAAGCATCCGTGAGGATACTGTCAAGATGATGTTCCGCGTAAAGGTTGAAAAGCCAGAGGAGCGTGAGCAGGTAGCAAAGGTGACAGGAACAAACAAGGATGACAGCGGCGTGAAGGCACCGGTTCGCAGAAATGCACCGAAGATTCAGCCAAATGATCCGTGTCCATGCGGTTCTGGCAAGAAATATAAGCAGTGCTGCGGAAGATTTGCTGAGTAAATGACGCAAAGATATATTGAACTTGAAATATTGAATTTGAATTAAAGAAAGTAGAGGAAGAAAAGTGGTAGAGTTAGATCAGTTTAAGTACACACTGTCTACTTATGTCCCGATGTTAAAGGAGCTTGGTGCTTCTTTAAATCTGGATGCCAAAAAAGAGAGAATTGCAGAGCTTTCACGTTATATGGAAGCTCCTGATTTCTGGGATGACCCAGAGCGTTCTCAGAAGATGACAAAAGAGTTAAAGAGTCTGGAAGATACCGTAAAGAGCTACACAACATTGTCTACTCAGTATGACGATATTAGTGAGCTTATTGAGATGGGTTACGAGGAGAATGATCCAGAGGTTATTCCTGTCATTCAGGAGTCTCTTGATGAGTTCACGACAAACCTTGAAGCGCTCAGACTTAGCACATTGTTAAATGGTGAGTATGATAAAAATAATGCCATCATTCGTTTGAATGCAGGTGCCGGCGGTACTGAGGCATGCGACTGGTCTGGTATGCTGTATCGTATGTATACACGTTACGCTGACAGAAATGGCTTCTCAGTAGAAGTTCTTGATATGCTTGATGGTGATGAGGCTGGAATTAAGTCAGTCACCTTCCAGGTAAATGGTGAGAATGCCTACGGTTATTTAAAGTCTGAGAAGGGTGTTCACAGACTGGTTCGTATTTCCCCGTTTAACGCAGCAGGAAAGCGTCAGACTTCTTTTGTTTCCTGTGATGTTATGCCAGAGATCGAGGAAGATCTTGATGTTGAAATCAACGATGATGATCTTCGTATCGATACCTACCGTTCTAGTGGTGCCGGCGGACAGCATATCAATAAGACCTCATCTGCAATTCGTATTACGCATCTTCCGACTGGTATCGTTGTTACCTGTCAGAATGAGCGTTCCCAGTTCCAGAATAAGGACAAGGCAATGCAGATGTTAAAAGCAAAGCTGTATATGTTAAAGCAGCAGGAAAATGAAGAAAAGATTTCCGGCATCCGTGGTGAGGTAAAAGACATCGCGTGGGGAAATCAGATTCGCTCTTACGTACTTCAGCCATACACTATGGTAAAGGATCATCGTACTGGTGCCAGCAGCGGAAATGCAAGCGCTGTACTTGATGGAGACATCGATCTGTTTATCAGCGCGTATTTAAGATGGCTGTCTACAGGAGAGAAGGTATCTGAGGACACAGGAGAGTAAAAAGACCCTCAAAGCTCAAAAATCACATAACTGGAAAGGTTGGACATAAGTATGATTAAGGTAGCAGTGTTAGGATATGGAAATATCGGTTCAGGAGTTGTGCAGGTATTGCTGAAGAATAAGGAAACAATCGCAAAGAAGGCAGGAGATGAGATCGTGCCGGCATGCGTACTTGATCTTCGTGATTTCCCAGGCGACGTGATGGAAGATAAGGTAGTAAAGGATATTAATCTGATTACACAGAACCCAGAAATTTCAATCGTTGTTGAGACTATGGGTGGAACAAAGCCGGCATATGCTTTCGTAAAGGCTTGTCTTGAGGCTGGAAAGCATGTTGCAACTTCCAATAAGGAGCTTGTTGCAGCGCATGGTCCAGAGCTTCTTGAGATTGCAAAGGCACATCATGTAAGCTTCTTATTTGAGGCAAGTGTAGGCGGCGGTATTCCGATTATTCGTCCTCTTGTTTCAAGCATCACTTCCGATGCAGTAACCGAGATTACCGGTATTCTAAACGGCACCACAAACTATATGTTAACCAAGATGAGTGAAGATGGTCTTGATTATGATGCAGTCCTTGAGGATGCACAGGAGAGAGGCTATGCAGAGAGAAACCCAGCGGCAGATGTTGAGGGTCATGATGCACGCAGAAAGATTGCAATTTTGTCCTCACTTGCATTTGGCAAATATGTAGATTATGAGGATGTATATACTGAGGGTATTACAAAGATCACATCAGCTGATTTTGCATACGCAAAGGTTCTTGGCAGCCGTATCAAGCTGTTTGGAACAAGCAAAAAGAAAGAGGATGGAAGTATAAGTGCAATGGTATGCCCAGTTATGATCACAAACGAGCATCCGCTTTTTGCAGTTAATGACGTAATGAACGCAATTCTTGTTCGCGGTGAGAGCATGGGTGATTTGATGTTTTATGGTGCAGGAGCAGGAAAGCTTCCAACAGCTTCCGCTGTAGTGGCAGATGTTGTAAATGCAGCAAGAAATCCAAAGATCACTGAGATTGCACCATATGAGCCAGGAAAGATGACTGTTTCAGATCATTTAAAATCAACACACAGCTACTTTGTGCGTGTAAAGGGATCAGATGCAAACGCTGTAGCAGAAAGCTTTAAGGCAAATCAGATCGTAGATGCTGGTATTGCAGATGAATTTGGACTTGTTACAGCAGAGTGGGCTGAAAATGAATTTGATGCGCTGTGCGAAAACTATCCAGTTGTAAGTGTAATTCGTTTGGCAAAGTAAGAATGATTATGGATCATAAAAATAAAGATCATGCAGAGAGGACAGAAGATGTCCTCTTTTGCATTATAGTGGCTGGTATAATTATTTTTGTTGGCGGCCTTGGAATTTTGCATGTGCTTGATCTTGAATGGATCGCACAGGGGGCACCATGCTTTATTTATAGCCTCACTGGCTGGTATTGCCCAGGCTGCGGCGGCACACGAGCAGTAAAGGCGCTTCTTTGTGGCAGGCTGTTTGACAGTATTTATTATCATCCGGCAGTACCATATCTTGCCGTATGGACAATTATATTTTTGTGTTGGCAAAGTCTTCACTATCTGTCAAAAGGACGTATTAGAGGCTTCAAATATCGAAGCTGGCATTTATGGGCAACGGTATTATTGTTTTTTCTTAATTTTATCATAAAAAATGTTACAGTTCATGGATAAGACAATAAGCCCGAAGGTGAATGGATTTCACGAGACGGACACTTGAAGCAGGTCTTTCAAAGTAATGTATAATAATAAAGAAC